>WNFP01000419.1_pt1 | contig 31848 bp, 25 predicted proteins | sample 5400201 | NCBI WGS metagenome assembly WNFP01 (sample SAMN13153355, study PRJNA577476) | soil metagenome | isolation source: 115 cm saprolite under Madrone tree | place: USA:California | collected 2016-06-14 | reverse complement strand
CTAGGAGGACACCGCCGCCGGTTTTTGATCCGTTGCCGATGGGACGCTCGCGGCGGCCTGCTCCGCCTTCATCTGCCCGGCCTCGGCGACGATCCATTCGCGGAAGGCTTTCACCAGCGGGCGGGTTTCGCCAGGCGAGGTAAGGGCGTAATAGGCGAATTCGGCAGGGCCCTTGATGGACATTTCGAAGGGCCGGGCCAGGCGCCCGGAAGCCAGATCGTCGGCGACGAGGGTCGATTCGGACAGCGCCACGCCCTGACCGTCGATCGCTGCCTGCAAGGCAAGCGCCGTCTGGGTGAAATGCAGGCCGTGCTGCGGGTCCAGATCGCGCAATCCCGCGGCCAGAAACCACATGTGCCAATCGGGCCATGTTGCCCACTGGGCCTGCCAATCGACGTGGATCAAGGTGTGATGGCGCAGGTCGCGCGGCTGCTTCAAGGGGCGCCGACCGGCGAGCAGCTTGGGACTGCAAACCGGAAAGATCGTCTCGTCGAACAGGCGGTCGACCCGCAGGCCCGGATAGTCGCCCTTGCCGAAACGCACGCCGAGATCGATCTCCTCATGGGATAGATCGACCAGCCGATCGGAGACGTCGATTCGCACATCGGCGTCGGGGTAGCGCTGGAGAAAGCGGTGCAATCGCGGCACCAGCCATTTGGCGGCGAAAGAGGGCGAAGTCGTAGCGGTCAATCGGGGCCTGCCCTCCGTGCCGCGCAGCCGCGCCACCGTGCGCCCGATGCCGTCCAGCGCCTCACCCACGCCGGTGAGCAGCACCCGCCCCGCTTCGGTCAGTTCGACCACGCGACTGGTGCGCTGGAACAGCTTCACGCCCAACTGGTCTTCCAGCGCGCGCATTCGATAGCTGACGGCGGCCGGCGTGACGCCCAATTCATCGGCGGCGCGGGTGAAGCTCAATAGGCGCGCGGCGGCTTCGAAACTCTTCAGCGCGCCCAAGCCGGGAAGGTGTCGGGCCATGCCACGATCTTCAAATAAAACTTACTAATCCGTCAAGAACTACTCGTTTGCCGCTCGGCGGATGCTGCCCCATATCCCTATGCAGAGACGAATCCAATGATTAAGAGAACTTGAAGGAACCCGCCATGACTCAGACCCTTTCCTTTGGCCGCGATACCGCCCAGGCGCCGAGGACCCTGCATTCAGGGCAACCGGCGCGCTCCCTCTGGCAGCGTCTGGCCGGCCTGTTCCTGCGCAACAATGAGCGTCTGCAGACGATCCGCGAACTGCACGGCCTCAGCGATGAGATGCTGCGCGACATCGGCGTCGAGCGCGACGAAATCGAACAGTCGGTCGACGCGCTGCTTGCCGCCTCCAGCGTAGAAACCAACCGCACCCCACGCTAGAGCTTGGTCGCCTTAGGCCTTTTCGGCTTGGGGCCGTGATTCAGGCCCTACTTTGCAAGAGTAGGGCGAGTTTCACGGATCAGCCTGAACCAAACTGATCCGATCTTGTTCTAGGCGGTTGGACATCGGCCCGCCGGCAACTCCCTGTCCGGCGGGCCGACTCTTGACTATGCCGCCAGGCGACGCAGCGACTGCGCCATGCAATGAATGCCGCCGCCGGTCTTGGAAATCTCGCTCATATCCACATCGGCGACCTGAAAGCCTCGCGCCTTCAGCTGCAGGATCAGGGTCTTGCTTACCTTAGGCGCGATAACCCGGTCCTTGCCCAGCGACATGAAATTGCAGCCCAAAGCCATCGTGTCATCGAAGGGCACGTCGATGATTTCGTGGCCCTTGGCCTTCAGCCAATCGACAATGCCGGGTTCCGTGCAGGCAAGACAAACGGCGGTCAGTTTCGGCGCGATGGGCACCACCATCAGATCGATGTGGACATAATATTCGTCGAAGAAGGCAAGCCGTGTCTCCCAACCTTCCTTCTTGAACCAGTTCTCGACCTGGCGGGCGCCTTCCTCCTGCGTGCGCGCGCCCCCGCAGCCGATCAACACGCAGCCCTCCTCGATGACATTGAAATCGCCGCCCTCGAAGGTGCCGGCGGTAACCATGTCGTAGACCGGGATGCCGAGCCGCTCATAAGTTCGGATCGCGGCGTAATTCTCGCCGCGGCGCCACCAATTGGCCATGGCGGTGATGATCGCGCCATAGGGCGTCATGACGCTCGAGTCGCGCGAATAGACCTGCATCGGCAGCTCCGGCTCGGGCTCGTGCCAATGCACCCGCACGCCGAAATGCTCGTAGGCCGCCACCAATTCCTTGTGCTGGGCCTGGGCCGCCTGGAGATTGCACGGATTCTCGCGTAGATGCTTGCGCGACAGAGAGCTGGTGGCCAGATGGCGCAGGAAGGCGGGCGAGCCTAGAAGGACGTCGCTCAGGGGATCGGTCTCGTTGCGGAAGCCCCAGCCCTTCATCGGCTTCGTGCCGCCGGCGGGATCGCGCCGCTTGAGCGAGAAGGGTTCACCAGTGCTGATGCGTTCCTGCAGCGTCATGGGTCTTCTCCGCGGGATTCGAAGATTGGAGCCTAATGGTGAATGGGGGCGAAAATAAGCGGTTTATTTTCCTCGTAGGGCCCTCACTCGGCGGCGCGCGGCTCCGGCGTGCCGCTGGCCAAGCGGCCTCGGCCGGCGCGATAGGCGATGCGGTCGAGATAGAGATACAGCACGGGCGTGATGTAGAGCGTCAGAAGCTGGGAGAGTACCAACCCGCCCGCCACGGCGATGCCAAGCGGCCGGCGCGCCTCCGAGCCGCCGCCAAGGCCAAGGGCAATGGGCAGCACCCCCATGAAAGCCGCCATGGTTGTCATCATGATCGGCCGGAAGCGGATGAGAGAGGCCTGATAGATCGCCTCGCGCGGCGCCATGCCCGCGCCGCGCTGTCGTTCGAGAGCGAAGTCGATCATCATGATTGCATTCTTCTTGACGATACCCACCAGCATGATGATGCCAACGAAGGCATAAAGCGTCAGCGGCAATCCCGCAATTTCGAGCGCGATCAGGGCCCCCATGCCCGCCGAGGGCAGGCCCGAGAGAATGGTCAGCGGGTGGAAGAAGTTTTCGTAGAGAATCCCCAGCACGATGTAGACGACAAGAATGGCAAGAGCCAACAACACGCCCAGGCCGCGGGTGGACTGCTGAAAGGCTTGGGCGGTGCCCTGGAAGCTGGTCTGCACGCTGGCCGGCATTTCGATGTCCCGTTCGACCTGCTTCAGGCTCGCCGCCGCCTGACCCAGGGCCACGCCGGGCGGCAGGTTGAATGACACGGTGACCGCCGGCAACTGGCCCAGATGGTTGACGGTCAGCGGGCTCGATCCACGTTCGATCTTGACCACGGCATCGAGGGGGACGAGCGAGCCGCGGGCCGAGCGCAGGTAGAGCCGCGAGAGCGCGCGGGCATCCCGCTGATAGTTCTCCTGCAGTTCAAGGATGACCTCGTATTGGGCCGAGGAAGTGTAGATCGTGGAGATCTGCTGCGAGCCGAAGGCCGAGGCCAGCGCCTGTTCGATCTGCTGGGCCGAAATGCCGAGAGTAGCCGCCCGATCGCGGTCGATTTCCACGTTCACGGTGGGGCTCGAGAGGTCCATGTCGCTGGTGACATCGAGAAAGCCCGGCGTCTTGGATAAGGCAGCCACAAGACGACTGGTCGTGCCGTAGAGCGCCTTGAGATCGAGGCTTTGCAAAGTGTACTGATACTGCGACTTGCTGAACGTACCGCCGACGCGAATGGCGGGCGGGTTCTGCAGATAGACATTGATCCCGGGAATTTGGGCCAGCTTGGGGCGCAATTCCTGAATCACCTGATCGGCCGAAAGCTGGCGCTCGTTGCGCGGCTTCAAGGTGATGAAGATCGTTCCCGAATTGCTTGTGGCACGCGGACCGCCGGCGCCGACGGAAGACATGACGATCGCCACGTTGGGATCCTGGCGTATAAGCGCGGCAGCCATCTGCTGATGGCGCACCATCTCGGCGAAGGAGATGCCGTTGGCGCCTTCGGTCGCCGAACTGATCTGGCCGCTATCCTCGCTCGGCAAGAAATCCTTGGGAATATCGTTAAAAAAATAGGCCGTTCCGATCAGACTACCGACAAAGACCAGAAAAATGGAAAAACGATGGTTGAGACTCCAACCGAGACTACTGCCATAGGCGCCCTGCACCTTGTCGAACGCCCATTCGCAGGCGCGATAGATGCGACCGTGTTGCAGGCCGTGCTGGGCCCGGACAAACCGGCTGCACAGCATCGGGGTCAACGTCAGCGAAACCAAGCCCGAAACCACGATGGCGCAGGCGATCGTAACTGCGAACTCATGCAGCAATCGGCCGACGATGCCGCCCATGAACAGTACGGGAATAAAGACGGCAACCAGCGACAGCGTCATCGACAGGATGGTAAAGCCGATTTCACGCGCGCCCTTGATCGCCGCCTGCATGGGCGGATCGCCGGCCTCCATGTGACGAACGATGTTTTCCAGCATGACGATGGCGTCGTCGACGACGAAGCCGACCGAGAGCGTCAGAGCCATCAGAGAGAGATTGTCGAGGCTGTAGCCCAGCAGGCTCATGCCGGCGAAGGTGCCGATGACGGAGATCGGCAGCGCCAGCGAAGGGATGACGGTCGCGGATAGATTGCGCAGGAACAGGAAGATCACCATGACGACAAGGCCGGAGGCGAGCAGCAGGCTGAACTGCACGTCGTGAACCGCGGTGCGGATCGACTGACTGCGATCGTATATGACCGCAAGGTTCACTGCCGGCGGCAGCTGTGCCACGAAGTTCGGCAACACCTTGCGTATGGCATCGACGACGGCGATGGTGTTCGACCCCGGTTGGCGCTGAATGGCGAGCACGATGGCGCGCTCGCCGTTGTACCAGGTCGCGACTTTGTTGTTTTCCACGTCGTTGCGCACGATGCCGATATCCTGGAAGCGAACCGGACTGCCGTTGCGATACGCCACGATCTGTTGGCGGAAGGTATCGGCGTTCATGAGCTGGCCATTGGCTCGGATGACGGCTGAGCCCTTGGCGCCCTCGAGCGCGCCTGTCGGCAGATTGACGTTGCCCGCCTGGGCCGCCGTCTGGACTTCATCGATGCCGATGTTGCGGGCGGCAAGCGCGTCGGGATTGAGTTGGATGCGAACCGCGAACTTCTGCGAGCCGTAGACGTTGACTTGAGCCACGCCGGGCAGGCTCGACAGGCGCTGGGCGAGCACGGTCTCGGCATAGTCGTCGACAGCCGAGAGCGGCAATGTGGGCGAACTCAAGGCCAGAAAGATGATCGGCGAATCCGCCGGATTAACCTTGCGCAGCACCGGCGGGTCCGGCAAATCGGGCGGGAGCTTGCGCAACGATCCGGCGATGGCCGACTGCACGTCCTGGGCTGCGGCATCGATGTTGCGCTCGAGAGAGAACTGCAGGGTGATGCGCGTCGTGCCCTGGCTGCTGGTGGACGTCATCGAATCGATGCCGGCGATGCTCGAGAATTGATTCTCGAGCGGGGTCGCCACCGCCGATGCCATGGTCTCCGGATCGGCGCCCGGCAGGAGCGCTGATACGGTGATGGTGGGAAAATCCACATCCGGCAGTTCGCTGACCGGCAGCCCGGCATATCCGATGGCCCCGAAGATCAGGACCGCAATCATCACCAGACTGGTCATGACCGGCCGGGTGATGAAGAGCAGGGACGGATTCATCTAGGGAGTCCCGCCTGCGTTCTTGACATCGACCTTGACCCCGGGCGCCAGGCGAAGCTGGCCATCGGTCACCACCTTGTCGCCGAGTTTGACGCCTTCGGAAAGCACCGCACGGCCGGCATCCTCATAGGCAATCTTGACCTGGCTGACGGCAACGGTCCCGTCACCCATCAGCAGATAGACATATTGACCAGTCGGGCCCTGATTGACCGCCTCGATCGGCACCGTCAAGGCATCGTCGATGGTCTGGAGCAGGATCGTCAGATCGACCGATTGGCCCGGCACCAGGCGCAAATCGGCGTTGTCGAGGGAGGCCTTGAGGGCGATTGTTCCTGTCGTCACGTCGACGGCGTTGTTGATGAAATCGATGTTGGCCTGCATGGGCGGGCGCTGATCGCCCGGGATCGCGACCGAAGCCTTGAGCTTGCCCTTGGCCATTCGGCGCTGAAGGGCCGGCAGAGCCTGCTGGGGCAGGGAGAAATTGACGGCGATCGGCTGCAACTGGTTGATGACGACCAGCGGATTGGTATCGTCTGCCTTCACCAGATTGCCCGGGCGGACCAGAATGCGGCCGGTTTTGCCATCCAGCGGTGCCCGGATCTGGGCATATCCCAGCTGCAGTTTGGCGATGTCGATGGCGGCCTGATCGGCGGCGATGGTGGCGGCGAGCACCTTGGCCTGGGCTGCCGCCGTTTCTTCCTGCTGGGCGGTTGCAAACCCCTTCTTGGCGAGATCGGAAAAGCGTTTCAGATCCGCTTGGGCATTGGCGAGCTGCGCCTGATCGCGGGCAAGCGCCGCCTCGGCCTGTTTCACCTGCGCCTCAAACAGCGCGGGGTCGAGGCGGAACAGAATGTCGCCCTTGTGGACCATCTGGCCTTCGCTGAAGAGCGCTTCCATCACCTGGCCGTCGACCCGCGACTTGACCTGGACCGTGGCATCGATACTGACCGTACCGATGGTACGGTCACGCACCGCAAAGGGACCAAGCGTGACCGGAGCGACCGTGACCGGTGCACCATCGGCCGTCTGGGCGTCATTGCCTGGTTTGATTGCCGGAAGGCGCGTCGAATAGAGAACGTACCCGGATGTCAGGACGCCAACCGCCACCAGCAGGCCAAGAACCACGCGCGTTCGGCCAGGCACATTCAACGCATGTCTCCACGGACGCACAGCAACAGTCGCAACCTTAGCGCTTTCGGTCTTGTCGACGACGACCCGCGCGGTGGCTCACGCAACGCCCTTAGATTTCCCGATGCGACTTGCGGTACCGCGGGCTCGGCCCAGGCGACGAAAGCCGGTTCGAACCCGGAAATATAGTAGTTGACCCAGGCCGCGGATGCCAAGGACGGCGATGGCCGGGTAGCTAAAATCGAGTTTAGGGTCTGCCGACGGCATCGCCGGTGAAGTCACCGAAACGATACCAGGGCACGGTTCGCTTTCCTGCTCAGGTCGCGGGGGCTTGAACGGGTAACTTGGGACAATCAGTATACAGACCATCGCTCGGCCCGCGTCGCTGGCCGATCTCGCCACCTGCTAATTTCCAATCGGCCCGATTCCGGCCATTCGTCATATCAAGCAAGGGAGTAGCCTTATGAAGCTTTATTACAGTCCCGGTGCCTGTTCGCTTTCGCCCCATATCGTGCTGAATGAGGCCGGTCTCGCCTTCGATGCGGAGACAGTCGATCTCGGCGCCAAGAAGACCAAATCCGGTGCGGACTACAAAGCCATCAACCCCAAGGGTGCCGTCCCGGCGCTGCAGCTCGACAATGGCCAGGTTTTGACCGAAGGATCGGCTATCGTCCAATACCTCGCCGACCAGAAGCCGGCGACGAAGCTGGCGCCCGCCGCCGGCACGATGGAGCGCTATCGCCTGCAGGAATGGCTGAACTACATTGCCTCGGAGGTTCACAAGGGTTTCAGCCCGCTGTTCAACCCGAAGGCGACCGATGAATGGAAGCAGGTGGTGAAGGACAACCTGGGTGCGAAGTTCGACTACCTGAGCAAACAGTTGCAGGGGAAGGACTATCTCATGGGCGCATTCAACGTGGCCGATGCCTATCTGTTCACGATCCTGAGCTGGAGCAAATATATGAACATCGACCTGGCCAAATGGCCAGCGCTCGCCCAATACATGGAACGGGTCGGGGCTCGCCCGGCGGTGAAGGCCACCTTGGAAGCCGAAGCGAAGGCCAAGGCCTAGCACCTGACCAACCCCAGTAACCGGCTCGATCCTGCCGCGGAATCCCGCGGTGGCCGATTGGGCCGGTTTCTTTTTTGCAACGGTGGACGAGATATTATCGCATCCGAACTTGACAGCCTTGACTGTAAGTAAGTAATCACTTAGTTCCATCGCCATGGCTGTCAAACGCATGGATGCGGCGGATCGGCGCACGGCGATCGTTGAGATCGCAACGCCCCTGTTTGCCCGCCGGGGCTTCGCCGGCACGACCACCAAAGAGATCGCCGAAGCCGCCGGCGTATCCGAGGCCCTTCTATTCCGGCATTTTCCGACCAAGGCTGCCCTCTACGAGGAGATCCTGCAGATCGGCTGCCAGGGCGACCCGGATCTGGCCCAGCTCGAGGCCCTGCAGCCCTCCACGGCGACCCTGGTCTTTATGACCCATGCCATGTTCCGCCACCTGGTACTCGGCGAGTTCGGTGACCGGCCGACCATCCAGACGCGCCAGCGGCTGAATCTGCAAAGCCTGGTGGAAGACGGTGAATACGCCCGAATCCTGATGTCGCATGTCGCCAAACGGATCATGCCGGTCTTTACCGCCAGCATTGCCGCCGCGCGCGCCGCGGGCGACATGCCGGCCAATGGCATCGATCCGGCCAACGCCTTCTGGTTTGCCCAGCATGTTGCGGCCCAGATGGCCTATGGCCGGCTCTGCGGCCCGTCGGTCTTCCCCTATCGCGGCGATATCGAAGCCGTCACAGCGGAGGCGGCGCGCTTCGCCTTGTTGGGCATCGGCTTGAGTCGCGAGGCGATCGACGCGAATAACGACTTCTCCCGCCTATCGGCCTTGTGCCAGGCCGAAAAGGGCGATCAGGCGCAGAATGTCGACGCGGCGGTCGGGGCAGCGACGGTGGGCGCCGGCTCCCTGTCATCGGCCGACTGGCCGACGCGGCAATCCGACTGAACGCAACCGCAGCACGTAGCGACGAAGGAGCGAACGCAGTTATGGATATGCGGGTCACGACCAAGCCAGGCGAATCGCCGGCAGGGACCGCCGATGAGGCGCGCCAGCGCCCGCCTCGGCGCAAGCTGATCCTGCGCCTGGCGATTATGGCGCTGCTGCTGCTGGTGGTGCTAGGCGGGCTCTACGGATACGATTTGTTCCGCCAGAAGATGATCGCTCAATTCTTCGCCAGCAATGCGCCGCCACCGACGCCGGTCAGCGCCGTGGCGGTCACGAGCGAATCCATGCCCGAGTACCTCGAGGGCATCGGCAGCGTCGTTGCCGTCCATCAGGTCTCGGTCGCCCCCGAGGTCAACGGGCGGATCACCAAGATCCTTTTCGAATCCGGGGCCGCGGTGAAGGCGGGAGATCCGCTGCTGCAGCTTAACGACGATCCCGAACGCGCCGACCTGGCGAACTTCCAGGCCCTGGCGAATCTGGCCCAGATCACGTTCGGCCGCTCGCACAAGCTCGCCTCCCAGCAATTCATGGCCCAGCAGACCGTCGACCAGAACCAGAGCGAACTTCAGGTGGCGCAGGCCAATATCGCCCGCATTCAGGCGATGATCGCCCAGAAGCTGATCCGTGCGCCTTTCGGCGGCCAACTCGGCGTACGCCAGGTGGATGTCGGTCAGTATCTCAGCGCCGGCACGGCAATCGTGACATTGACGGACCTCGACACCCTGCACGTCAATTTCACCATTCCGGAACATGCGCGCGCGGCGCTTGCCGTTGGGCAGCCGGTGGAATTTCGCGTCGACGCCTTCCAGAATCGCACCTTCAAGGCGACCCTTACTACGATTGAGCCCCAGATCGACCCGGCGACTCGCAATATCAAGATCCAGGCGACCCTCGACAATCCGGGGCACCTGCTGTTACCGGGCATGTTCGCCGACGCCCGCGTCCAACTGCCGGCCCAGTCCGACATCCTGACCGCGCCGGAAACGGCGATCGACTACACGGCCTATGGCGAGTCGGTTTTCCTGCTTCGCGAGGACGGCACCGGCAAGGATGGCAAGCCGAAATACAAGGCGGTGCAGACCTTCGTGAAGACCGGCACGCGCCAGGACGGCAAGGTCGCCATCCTCGAAGGCGTGAAGGCCGGCGACCTGGTGGTGAATGCCGGACAAGTAAAGCTGCAGAACGGCGTCGAGGTCATCGTCACCGGCCCGGGCGAACTATTGAAGCCCTCGACGACGCCTATTAATTGATCGAGCGCGCCGCAGCGGGCGGATAAATATCCGCCGTCAACGGCGCGCGAACAGGGGTTTCGCGCATGCACTTCACCGACCTATTCATTCGCCGCCCTGTACTGGCAACGGTGATCAGCCTGCTCATCCTGCTCATCGGCTTGCGTGCCTTGTCCGATCTGCCGATCCGACAGTATCCGCGGCTCGAAAACACGGTGATTACAGTCACCACGAGCTACCCGGGTTCCCCGGCCGCCCAGATGCAGGGCTTCATCACCCAGCCCATCGAGCAGGCGGTGGCCACGGCCGAGGGCATCGACTACATGACCTCCTCCTCCACGCAAGGCAGCAGCGTGGTCACGGCCTATATCCGGTTGAACTACGACCCCAGCAAGGCGCTGACCGACGTCATGTCCAAGGTCAGTCAGGTGAAATACCTGATTCCCAAGGAATCCAACGACCCCGTCATTCTGAAATCGACGGGCGAAACCACGGCCATCATGTATATCGGCTTCGCCAGCACCAAGCTTTCCGGGGCGGCGATCACCGACTATCTGAGCCGCGTCGTACAGCCCGAGTTGGCGACGGTCGATGGCGTGGCCTCGGCCGATATTCTGGGCGGGCAGACCTTCGCCATGCGCGTCTGGGTGGATCCCCTGAAGATGGCGGCGCGCGGGGTCACCGCCGACGATCTGGCGAATGCCATCCGGACCAACAATTTCCAATCCGCGCCTGGCGCGGCCAAAGGCTATTTCACCGTCACCAATGTAACGGCCGATACCGGCCTTACCAGCCTCGATCAATTCCGCCAGATGGTGGTCAAGGCCCAGGGCGGAAGTCTGGTGCGTCTGCGCGACATCGGCACGGTCGATCTCGGCGCCCAGAGCAGCGATTCCTCGGTCATGATGAGCGGCCAACGCGCCGTATTCATCGGCGTGCAGGCGACGCCCACGGGCAACCCCTTGAATATCGTGCGCGACGTGCGGGCCCTGGCGCCGATCATCGAACGCGGTCTGCCCCCCACCGTGAAGATGAACATCGTCTACGACTCGACGAAGTTCATCAACTCCTCGATCAACGAGGTTATTCGAACGCTGGTCGAGGCGCTGGCTATCGTCGTGGTCGTGATCTTCCTGTTCCTGGGCAGCGTCCGCTCGGTGGCGATCCCCGTCGTCACTATTCCGCTGTCCCTTATCGGCGCCGGCATCATCATGCTGTCTCTGGGCTTTAGTCTGAACCTGCTGACCCTTCTCGCAATGGTGCTGGCCATCGGCCTCGTCGTCGACGATGCCATCGTCGTGGTGGAGAACATCTATCGCCATATCGAGGAGGGCAAGACGCCGATCGAGGCGGCCGTGATCGGTGCGCGCGAGATCGTCGGTCCGGTCATCGCCATGACTATCACTTTGGCCGCCGTCTACGCGCCCATCGGCTTCCTGACTGGGCTGACCGGCTCGTTGTTCCGCGAGTTCGCGTTCACGCTGGCGGGCGCGGTCATTATCTCCGGCATTGTCGCAGTCACGCTCTCGCCCATGATGTGTTCGATATTGCTGACGCGGGAAATGTCGCAGGGCTGGTTTGCCCGGCGGGTCGACCGATTCTTTTCGGCGGTCACGCGCTGGTATGGCCGCCGCCTCGTCTCATCCCTCGACTACCGCCCGGTCACGGTTCTGTTCGCGGTCGCCATCCTGGGCAGCTTGGCGTTTCTCTATACCCACAGCAGCGCCGAACTGGCGCCTCCGGAGGACCAAGGGGTCATCTTCGCCGTCGGCAAAGGCCCGCAATATTCGAACCTCGACTATACCGACATCTACAGCCGGCAACTCGACCAGATCTATGCTTCGTATCCGGAGACAGAAGCGACATTCGTCGTCAGCGGCTTCACCGGGCTCAACAGCAGCATCTCCGGCATGATCCTGAAGCCCTGGGACGCGCGCAAGCGCAGCTCCAGCGTCCTCATTCCCCTGGTTCAGGCGAAGCTCTCGGAGATCGCGGGCATGAATGTCTTCGCCTTCAACCTGCCGCCGCTGCCCGGCTCCACCGGCGGCCTGCCCGTGCAAATGGTCATCAGTTCGACCGCCGGCTTTGACCAGGTCTTCAAGAAGATGGAGGCGATCAAGGAGGCGGCGCGCAAGAGCGGCAAGTTCATCGTCATCGACAGCGACCTCGAATACAACAGCCCGGTCGTGCATGTGCGGATCGATCGCTCGAAGGCGAATGACCTGGGCATCACCATGCAGACCATCGGCGATACGCTGGCGCTCCTGGTGGGCGAGAACTACGTCAATCGCTTCAATCTGAATGGCCGTTCCTACGAGGTGATTCCGCAGGTGCCGCGCTCCGATCGCCTGACGCCCGCGCAGCTCTCCCGCTATTTCGTCAAGACCGGCAGCGGCGAGTCCGTGCCGCTGTCCACGGTGGTTTCGATCGAAACCGGAATCGATCCGAACGCGCTCTCCCACTACAACCAGCTCAATGCCGCAACCTTTTCGGCGGTGCCGATGCCCGGCGTCACCATGGGCCAGGCCGTGGCGTTCCTGGAGCAGACCGCCAAGTCGGTGTTGCCCGCCGATTTCAGCCACGACTACCTCTCGGAATCGCGCCAATACGTTCGCGAAGGCAACCAGCTTGCGATAACCTTCGTCTTCGCCCTGGTCATGATCTATCTCGTGCTGGCGGCGCAGTTCGAGAGCCTGCGCGACCCGCTGGTCATTATGGTCAGCGTGCCCATGTCGATCTGCGGAGCACTGATTCCGCTGTTCCTGGGGCTCGCGACCATAAACATCTATACCCAGGTCGGCCTCGTGACCCTCATCGGCCTGATCAGCAAGCACGGCATCCTGATGACCGAATTCGCCAACCAGCTTCAGCGCCATGAAAGACTGGACCGGCGCACGGCAATCGAGCGCGCCGCCCAGGTCCGCTTGCGCCCCATCCTGATGACGACGGCGGCCATGGTGGTCGGCCTTGTGCCCCTGCTGTTGGCCAGTGGCGCGGGCGCGGCCAGCCGCTTCAGCATCGGCATTGTTATTGTCGCAGGCATGTCGATCGGCACCTTGTTCACGTTGTTTGTTTTGCCGGCCGTCTATACGCTGCTGGCGACGGATCACCGGGCCGCGACCACGAACCAGCGGGCCTCCACATTTGCCTCCATGGAGGCGGCGGAGTGAGGGCTCGCCGGGATCGGTCGGCCAGGCTGGGGAATCAAGCGGTGGAACAGGAGATGGGTTGGTAAACATGCGCGCGAAATTGCTTCTGGGCACAGCCCTGGCTCTTCTGCCCCTGGTCAGCGCTTCGGGCGAGACCATCGAGGAAACGATGATCAAAGCCTATTTGACCAATCCCACGCTGGCCGCCGAACGCGCCCAACTGCGGGTGACGGATGAAAATCTGCCCCAGGCCCTGGCACTGCGCAGGCCCACTATCACCGGGCAGGGCGACGTGGGCGCCACCTATCAGAATACAACCAACACAGGCAGCGACCTTCTGAATCCGCGCGATGTCTCGATCGGCGTGACGCAACCGCTGTGGACCGGCGGCCGCGCCGATGCCGCGATAAGTCAGGCGGAATATCTGGTCCTGGCGCAGCGCGCCAACCTGTTGAATACTGAGGAACTCGTGCTGCTGCAGGCGGCCACCGCTCACCTGGACGTGGTGCGCGATCAGACCCTGCTCGATCTGGCCAACAACAACGTCAAGGTTCTTGCCCAGTCGCGCGATGAGGCCAAAGCGCAGCTTGCCGCCGGCGTGGCCACAAAGACCGACCTCGCCCAGGCCGAGGCGCGATTGGCCCAGGGCATCGCCGATCAACGCCGAAGCGAGGCCAATCTGACGAATTCGCGCTCGAACTACCTTCAGGCGGTGGGCGATATGCCCGGCACCTTGCAGCCGCCGCCGCCGGTGCAGGCGATGCCGGTGAGCGAGGACGTCGCCGTCAAACAGGCCACCGAGCTCAACCCCCAGGTCCTGACCGCCCAGGCCAACGAACAGGCCGCCCGCGCCGGTATCGACGTCGCCCAGGCGCAGCTCATGCCGACGCTGGGCGTCAGCGGTACGCTCCTACACGAGAAAGACGTGCTGATTAGGGGGACCAGAGACGACAGCGCCCAGATTTTACTGACCCTGACAGTGCCGCTCTATCAGGCCGGCGCAGAATATTCAAGGATCCGCGCCGCCAAGGAGAGTTATGGCGTGAGCCAGAACCAGATCGAGGCGTCGATACGGGTGGCGACGCTGAATGCGACGCAGTCCTGGCAGAATCTCGAGGCGGCGCAGGCTAACGTCCTCTCGTTCACTTCGCAGATCGAGGCCAACACCATCGCCTATAGTGGCGTGGTGGAGGAGCAGCGCGTGGGTACGCGCACATTGCTCGACGTGCTGAACGCCCAGCAGGAACTCTTCACTTCGCAATCCAACCTGGCGATTGCCCAACATGACGAGGCTGTCAGTGCCTATCAGGTGAAGTCCGCGGTCGGCGAGATGACCGCGCTGGCATTGAACCTCCAGGTCGAGCGCTACAACCCGCGGAAGCACTACGACGCCGTGCGCGAAAAATGGATCGGGACCGGCCCGGTCGCGCCCTGAACCGCCTAGAGCGAGATTCACGCCTCAAGCCGAAGCGGCTCAGGACGGAAGATCAGGCACTAGCTCCTCGGCTTATTTTCCCCGGCTGGGTTGAGGCGCGCGCTGGCTTGGCATCTCGCGTTCGGCCAGCCATTCCCCCAGGACAACCAGAATCCCGCTGGTAGCGATCAGGGCCGCGCCCAGGAACACGCCATGCTGCGGAACGTCGCCCCACACAAGGTATGAGAGAGCGAATGCCCAGATGAGGGAGGTGTATTCGAAGGGCGCCACCAATGAGGCCGCTGCCAGGCGGAAGCCCTCGAACAACAGATACTGACCCGCAGCGCCGGCCAGCCCGACGCCGGTCATGAGCACAACCGCCGTCCAGCTCGGCGTCGTCCACGCCCAGGGAAGTGCCAGGGCGCAAGCGACGACGAAGGCGCTGTTGGAGAACAGCATCTGCATGATGGTGGTCTCGCTGCGGCTGATTTGGCGCACCAGGATGTTGGAATAGGCCCAGAACAGTGCCGCCATGAGAACGAGCAGCACCGGCCAGGAGAAACCCACGCCCCCCGGCGCGCAGGCGACCACCACGCCCACGAAACCCAGCGACGTGCCGGCCCAACGTTGCCAGCGGACATGTTCATGCAGGAGGAAGACCGAGAGGACGGTGATCATCAGCGGGGCGGCGAAATAGATCGTCACCATCTCTGCCAGCTGGAGCTTGCGCGAGGCCGAGTAATAGCAGAGCCAGGCCGCCAGGATGACGGCGCCGCGCAGCAGCAGCGGCAGTTTGTTGCGCGAGGCGATGACCTGGCGCAACAGCGGTCCGCGGCCGATTGCCAAGCAAAGCAGCATGATGGCGATGCTGCGCATGAACAGAAGCTGGGGGATGGCATAATCGGTCGCCAGCCATTTCACCGCGGCGTCCTGCCAGGAAAACATGAAATAGGCGCCGACGGCGAGCAGGATTCCCGTCATGCGCGGCGAGCGCGCCCCGAACCGGTCAGCGATCATGGCCGCGTCGCCGAAGCCGCCGCGAGCGCTTGCTCGGTGAAAAGGCGCAGGCCCAGTTCCGGCCGGTAACCATGGATCTCCTTGACGTCGAGGGCGGTCATGAAGGCGATCAGCGCCTCGCTGACCACCTGGCCCGGCACCAGGATCGGGAAACCCGGCGGATAGGGAGTCACGAAATTGGCCGAGACCAGCGCGCGGCCGGATGCCATCTGCCGGCTGGCCTCGGCCAGATCGACATATTCGACGCGCTCCTCCTCATAGGCCAGGAAATAGGCCTTGCGGATGTCGCCCTCCCGCGTCGTGCCGGCGGGCAGCAGGCGGAAGGCATCGTGGAATCGGCTGAAATGGGGCAACGGCGGCAGGTCGCGGCAGAGCTGGGCCACCCGGCGCTCATGGATGCGCCGCTCCACCGGACTGGCATCGGTCAGCCGCTGGCGCAATTCCTGGGCGATCTTCACCAGCACCTCGATCAGATAGGCGATCGAGCTTCGCGTGGTGCCGATATTGGTCATGAACAGCACGGTGTTGCGTGAGGTCTTGTTGATCTGGATGCCGAATTTTTCCATCAGGTAATTCGTCTTGAAAGTATTGCCGTCGATCCCGGTCGGCCCGATGGCAAGGGTGAGCCGCGTCGGATCGAGGACGAATTCGTCGCTGGCCCAGGCCTGGCCCCAGGGCGACCAGCCGCGCTCTGGGCTGTAATACGTGGCGATGCCCGAGGCGCGGTACTTTGCCGGAATCAAATCCTCGATGGTGAGAAAGCGCAGGTAGTCGCGCAGCAAGGGGTGGGTTGCCACGCGCTCGCGCAAGACCATGGCCATCTCGATCTGCTTCTGGACCAGCTCATAGCCTTCCAGCTCGACCTGTCGGCGGCCGACGTCGAGGGAGGCCAGGATCTGGTAGTTCGGCGATGTGGAGGTGTGAGTCATGTAGGACTCGTGGAATGTCGCCTCGCTCTTGGCGGCGAAATCCTGGTCATAGACATGGATCATCGAGCCCTGGCGCAGCGTCGTCAGGGTCTTATGGGTCGACTGCGTGCTGTAGACGCGCAATCGGGCCGCATCGGGATCGGGCAGCAGGCGCGTCCTCAGCCAGGCCTCCTCGTCACCGGCCGCGAAGCTTTCCTCGAATTTCCGATAGCGCGCGCGATAGGCGGCCCCGGCGAAGCGCTCTCGCAGGCGCTCGGCCGTGGCCATGGCGGTGCGCTGGCGATAGCTGGGCACGAAATGGGCGAAGGCAAACCAGGCCTCGTCCCACAGGAAAATCAGGTCGGGCTTGATGGCCAGGCACTCTTCCATCACCCGCTCGACGTCGTAGACGATGCCGTCGAAGGTGCAGTTGGTGAGCAGGATCAGCTTGACGCGATGGAGTTGGCCGATGCGCCGGTATTCCAGCAGGGCCTGCTTGATCTCCCGAAGCGGCACGGCGCCGAACATCGAATACTGGTTCAGCGGATATGAATCGAGATAGCGCACATGGGCGCCCACCAGCACCAGCCCGTAGTGGTGCGACTTGTGGCAGTCCCGATCGATCAGGACGATGTCGCCCGGCTGCAGCAGGGCCTGGACTACGATCTTGTTGGCGGTCGAGGTGCCGTTGGTGACGAAGAAGGTGCGCTTGGCCCCGAAGGCCCGCGCCGCCATCTCCTGCGCCTTCTTCAGCGGGCCGGAGGGATAGAGCAGGGAATCGAGCCCGCCGGACGTGGCGGAGGTCTCGGCCAGGAAGATGTTCATGCCATAGAACTGCGCCATATCCCCGATCCAGTGGGATTTGACGATGGACTTGCCGCGCGAGATGGGCAGCGCATGGAAGACGCCAGTCGGCTGGCGGGCGTATTGGCGCAGCGCGTTGAAGAAGGGTGCCTCGTAGCGCGCGCTGATGCCGCGCAGGATGCTGAGATGGAGTTCGAGATAATCCTCTTGGCGATAGAATACGCGTCGGAACGCGTGGCCGAGATTGCCAGCGATGGTCTCGACCGAAACGTCGGTCACCAGATAGAGGTCGATCTCGGGCCGCAGTTGGCCGATGAGGCCGCCCAGCGAGGGGCCGCGGTCGCTGTCGGGCTGTTCTTCGAACTCGGGGCCCGCGATTCCGGCCAGATAGCCCTGCAGCAGATCGAGCTGATTCTTGGACTTGAACGCGAATCCATAGCGGATGACGCAGACCTGGATATTGTAGTTGAACAGGACGGCGATCAACGCGTCCTCGAAACTGGGAACGACGACGATCTCGTAAATGAAACTGTCGTCGGCGCGGCGCATGCGATGCAGGCCGGCGCGAAGCTCGCGCTCCTCTCGCGCGCTGATGTCATCGACGATCAGAACTTCGAAATACGGGCGCGTTGGTGCCAGGTCCTCGGCCGGCGTCGCCTCCTCGGGCTCATCCTCCTCTTCCTCGTCGTCCAGCAATGAGGCTTCGCCTCGGCCGACGCGGCTGCGATAGGATTCGCTGGCGAGCGCCCGATTGAGCCGGGCCGTCGCCTGGGCCAGGCCGGGGTAATTGCCCTGGCGGAACAGCTGCCAGAGCCGGGCCATGCTCTCCTTGCCGGGAAAGGCCCAATAGCTTTCCACCGGTTCGAGCAGGTGCAGATCGTCGTCGACCGCCGTGTGCAGGGAACCAATCTTTCCCTGCCGCCCGGCGGTCTCGGCCAACCGCGCGGCATTGTGCTTGAGGCGATTCCAGCCGTCGGCCCGAAGCTGCGAGGCATTGTGGTAGGCGCTGAGCGAAATGCCGCTGGCGTCGGATCCACGCTCATCGGGTTGCTGCACTCTATGACCTCGCATGCCGGCGGGATCGCCGTCGGAGCGATGTTACATGGCCGTTTGGAGCTTGTAATCCATCGTAGCGTCACACCACGTCACACCGCATCCCTCCCGGTCACTGCCGGTCACGCAGAATCCCGCACCGCGAGGGTGGGTAAGACGGAAATTGAGGCTGGGTCTGAGGGCCGTAGCCCTTTTTCGTACAGCCCTCTGAACAGCCCCCAAACATCGATGTGGAGCATGCACGATAACCGAAAAACGAATTCGGAAGGTTATCCGTGATGCACCGGCGAGTGGCAATCGCTCGCTCGAGCTAAAAGACCACGGTGAACGCAGCGCAGGCCGGCTGACGCTTGTCATTCGCGCGATGGCAGGAAGGTATCCGCTGAATGGTGCGCGCTTTTCCACCGCCGCTGGAAGCGCGTCAAGGCCAAGTTGGGATCGTACCCAACAATGACAGTGGCCGGGTCGGGTCACCGAGGGCGGGCGTGCCGATCCCAGAGAACTGGGCCGCTGCCAGCTTCAGCGGTGCCAATGACCACGGCCACCGCGCCAGCCGCCGTATCCGAAGCCGAACGAACCGTATAGTGGACCGCCCGGGACGACGACCGGAGGCACCGCATAGACTGGCGGAGGCACCGCATAGGCTGGCCCATAGGCTGTCGGCGGCGGATAGACAACGGTCGGGGGCCCGGCATAGACCGGAGCTGGCGCGCCGATCCCGAGGTTGACGCCCACATACGCCTGTGCCGGAAATGCCGCAGCAGTTGCTGCGCCGATGGCTAAAGCGGCGACGCTGGCGAGCTGGGTAAGACAAAGGCTATGCATCGAAGTCCTTCCTATATTTCAAGTTAACCTGGATGAACCGCACCGAGAGCAGCCACAACCGTCATCTCCACCTGCTCCGCACGATCGGTCTGGATCGAAGATGAGGATAGCGGCGCCGTCGGTCTTTCCGCCGAACATGAGGTATTTTGATTTTGCACGATCGGATTTACCGGCTCGTTGCATCTCCGAGAGCTGCGCGAGAGCGCCCGAGGGTTCATCCTAGAGAAGGTCAGCGGGGAGGGGTCACGGGACGATCCCTTTGTGTTGGTCGAAAAGATGATGGATTCCAACGGCGACACGCTGTCATTTCGGGGGCAGTCCGAATTTGGCAACCGTATCGATTCTCGGCGCGTTATCGGGTTTGCGATAGGCAAGGTGATCGGGAGCGCGACCGACCTTCCCTGGACTTCTTTCGATCTTGAGCTTCAATCACGGCTGGGCCGGGTCAGGCCGCTGCCCCATGGGCCCGACGCAGAGCCGCCGCCTCGCCCGGCTTGTCGCCGAGCTTCTCCAGAACCTTCGCGTATTGGCGCCAGCTCGGCGCGCTCGCCGGTTTGAGGGCCACCCGTTCGGCCAGCAAAGCCCGGGCGAGCGGCCAGCGTTTGTCCGCTAAGGCCGCGGCAATCAGGGTCTGGGTAAAGAGATCGCGTTGGGCATGGCTGCCCCCGATACGCCAGATCTCATAGCGCAGCGGCAGCAGCAGGTCGACGGTACGGGTAAAATTCCCATCGGCAAAGGCGGTGATCGCGCGCACGACTGCTTGGCCGACCTGCCGGGTGATATCGCGATTGGTCCCTCGGCTTTCGCCGACGTAGCGTTCGATCGATCGGTCGAGCTTCTCGGCGATTGCCCTGTCTTTCAGACCGCCCGCCACCATGGCGATGTGGGCATCGTTGAAGACCAGCACATGTTCGTCGACATGAGCGAACCAATGCTGCGCCAGCCCATGCCAGCGGTCGCCGACGCCGACACCGGCGAGTTGCAGGCGCCAGAGAAGCGCAGCCGCATCCACAAGATCGAGAAATGCCGCCGAAGGTGTGCCGCGCACATGCTTGTCGTAGATATCGAGGACCTCCTCGAGGCGGCCGCGCTCGATGAGGAACAGCGCCAGATGCCACCATTGATGGACCGCAAGAGCAGGTGCTGCTTGCCAATGGGCCTGAAGTCCCTGCAGCCAGCTGATGCCCTCTTTCTGCCGCCCTTCCATTTCCAGCACATGGGCCACGGCATGGATGGCCCAGGTATCCGCCGGATTGCCTTCGACGGCCCGCCGGCCGGTTGTTTCGGCCGCCCGGTAATCGCTGGATTCCTCCAGCCCGAAGGCATGCATGCCCAGCAGATAGCCGTGAAGATCGTCCGCGACCGACCAGGCCGGGAGGACCCGCGCCGGGGAATCGCGCAAATTGGCGGCGTCGCCCAGATAGAAATACGTGTCATGGGCAAAGCGCAGGGCCCAGACGTCCCGCGGATAATCGATCAGGATTTCTTCCCAGATGGCCGCGGCGCGGCGGATCTGGCCATCGCGCCAGGCGTCGAAGGCGGCAACATGGGCCTGCTCCCAGGGCGTCAACCGGTGTTTCGCCACCTTGCTCGCCGCAGTGTTTTGAACCAGGCCCGGGCTGGCCCTTTCGATCTCGCCCGACAGCAGGCGCAGAACGCCGGTCAGGACATGGCCGAGGGCGAATTGCTCATCGCCCTCGGCCGCCGCTGTCAATGTGGCGATGGGATCGCCGGCCCAGCCGAGATACTCGCGAATTGCCTGATCGAGCGCGGTCCTGCTGGCCTCTCGGCCGGCCGTCACTGGCAGCGATGAAAAATCGAGGGGCATGGGACCCTCCTGGATGCCGGTGTGAATCTATCTACCGCGCCTTCGGCGAGTCAAAGACGCAATCCCGCGGCCGGGAACCCGCCCAGTTTCCTATAATCTTTTTTGTGTCCGCTGCGACCGGATCGAGCCCGGATGCGTTCTTCATTGGTGCTGCATCCTTCGAGGAATATTCGCAACCCGTGAGCGCAAGTATCGAAAAGGCCGCGCCGGCCGGCAAAAAGACGTCATTACTCAAGGTTCTGGGCCCGGGCCTGATCGCCGGCGCGTCGGACGACGATCCCAGCGGCATCGCCACATATTCCCAGGCCGGCGCCCAGTTCGGCTATGGTTTGACCTGGACCCTGCTGCTCACCTATCCGCTCATGGCCGCGATCCAGGAAATCAGCGCCCGCATCGGCCGGGTCACCGGATTCGGCATCGCCGGCAATATCCGCCGCAATTATCCGCGATGGCTTCTTTGTCCGCTGGTGGGACTGGTCGTGGTCGCCAATGTCATCAATCTGGGGGCCGACCTGGGCGCCATGGGCGCCGGCGTGAAGCTGCTCATCGGCGGCCCCGCCATGGTCTACGTCGCTGCCTTCGGCGTTGCTTCCGTGCTGCTCGAAGTCTTCATGGGCTATTCGAAATATGTCGCCGTGCTCAAATGGCTCAGCCTATCGCTGCTGGCCTATGCCGCCACCGCCTTCATCGTCGGCGTCTCCTGGTCGAAGGTGGCACTCTACACATTCGTCCCGCATATCACCTGGAAGGCCGAGTATTTCGTTACCGTGGTCGCCGTCTTCGGCACCACGATCAGCCCCTATCTGTTCTTCTGGCAAGCCGAGGAGGAGGTCGAAGACCAGCAGGAAAAACCCGGCGCCGAACCCCTGGCCCAGGCGCCGGAGCAGGCGCGCGAGGAAATCCGGCGCATCGAGATCGATACGTATTTCGGCATGGGGATATCCAACCTCGTCGCGCTGTTCATCATCGTCACCACGGCTGCCACCTTGAATGTCCACGGCATCACCGACATCAAGAGCTCGGCCGATGCAGCCCAGGCGCTGCGGCCGCTGGCCGGCGACTTCGCCTTCGCCGTCTTCGCCGCCGGGATCATCGGCACGGGCCTGCTGGCGCTGCCGGTTCTGGCCGGCTCGGCGGCTTACGCCCTGGGCGAGGCCCTCAATTGGCCGGTCGGTCTGGCGCGCCAATGGTATCAAGCGCGCGCCTTCTACGGGACGATCGCGGTGGCGACGGCTCTGGGCGTGGCGATGAACTATCTGCCCATCGATCCGATGAAGGCTTTGTTCTGGAGTGCGGTAATCAACGGCGTTGCCGCCGTGCCGATCATGGCCATCATGATGCTGATCGCCACGCGAAAAAAGGTCATGGGGTCGTTCACGCTGCCGCTGGCGCTTCGCCTGCTGGGCTGGATCGCAACAGCGGTAATGGCGCTGGCGGCACTTGCCATGTGGGGAAGCTGGCTGGCTTAGGGTCCCCCCACCGGGAAACCGGCCGCGGCGGACCCGTGAATCTTGGTCTCACTGAAACAGAGAGAGCCTGATCGCACCGAGGCGATCAGGCTCTGGGAACTGGCCGCAACCTGGCCGGGTTTACTGCGCGTGGACGAGGGTGAGCACGCCAATTCCGCCGGCGAGATTCAAACCCGTCATGCCTTCGACGCTGAGCGGCTGAAGGGCGATGGAGTTCTTGGAGCCGCCGACCAGCGCATTGGCGCCGACACCAAGGCCCAGCGCCACAGCAGCAGTGACGCCGCCGTAGTCGCCAGCCAGCGCCCCCGGCCCGACATTATTGCTGGGGGCAATGACGCCCCAGACCATGACGCCGTTCGACTGGTAGCCGATATCGACGCCGTACTTCTTGATGGTGCCCTTGTAGTGATCGATCGGCGTGTGGGTGCCCGCGTCGTAGACGCAAGTGATTTCGCGCGACGAACCGAAGACGAAGCTGATGTTGCCGGCCACATCGCATTTGAGGAAGCCGGCTTTCACGCCGTTCGACGCAGCGTTGGCGTTGGCGCCCATGGCGACGGCAACCGCTAGGGAAAAAATCGTGCCGGTCATGAGAGATTTGGCTGTCTGGCGCATCTGAAGCTCCTTACAGGTCTGAGGGCGAAGGTGAGGCTACGTTTTCTTTGGTTCACCGTTGGTTAATCACGAGGGTCCGGCGGTGACACCGTGCCCGGCGTGTAACGCCGGCCGGCCTGCCTTATCTACAGCATTTCGAGGCTAAACGGGCGGGGACTTGCGAACCTCAATCGCCCTCGGTCACCACCTGCCCCTCGGCGTTCCAGACGACGAAAACCGGCGCTCCGTTGAGCATCGCCGTGGCGTGCCAGGCGTTATCGCAACCCTTGGCCCGAATACGCACCTGCGTATAACCGGCGTGCTCCATTGCCTTCACGGCATCTTCCGCCGTGGTGTTGTTGATTTTGTCGGTTGGCGCGCAATCCGCCAGGGCGCTGCTTGCCGTCGGCGGCGCCGAGAGAGCGCTGAGGGCAATGAAAATCGATCCGGCGAAAATGGTCATCTTGGAGGACATGGCCGAAGCTCCTTGTTGGGGCTGATCCAGATCTTGCCGTCGCTCGAATGGAGCCCGAGACCTCAGCCGACGGGCCATGGATTTAACGATACAGAACGGGAAAAGTTCCATTCGCTTGAAGGCCCCACAGCTGAAGCCAATCCGAACGAACTATATTGTATGATTTAATACGGAATCCGGTGTAATCCAGGATCCGGCAGGCTGGATCGGACCGCGATGGCCCTTTCAGGCGGGCGCATTGAGCGGCCCTTCGCCGGCGGCGGCAGGCCGCCTGTGGCGATTCACCACCATTTTCTGATGCAGCAATTCGATCGTCTGGCGGCCCGTGCGGACGAACAGGAACGGCAGCAGGCCGTGCAGCATGCAGGCGAATCCCGCCAGGATCATGCGCCCCCCGAAGGAACTGGCCGAGCCCAGGTGTTGCACATAGGACTCGCCGACCGAAGCGGGGTGATCGGTGAACAGTGCGAGCGACATGGCGGGCCTCCCTTCGATTTCTCAGCCCGTGAAAGGTAACGGCATAGCTCGGGCAGGTTTTTTCTATTTTTCTCGCCATCCCGGATAAATGTAGAATAATTTACCGCACTACAGGAGAAACAAGGAATCCCATTCCAATGGCCCTCGATAAATTCGATCGTCGACTGCTCGCGCTGCTGCAACAGGATGCCGGGCTGCCCGTGGCCGAATTGGCCAAGCGCGTCGGTCTATCGCCCTCCCCCTGTTGGCGGCGAATTCAGAAATTGGAGGCCGAGGGCTACATCCGCGCCCGCGTTGCCTTGCTCGACCCCAAGAAAATGAATGTCGGCGTCTCCGTCTTCGCCGCTATCCGCACCAACCAGCACAATGCGAAATGGCTGGAGGCCTTTTCTCGCGCCGTGGTCGGCATCCCGGAGGTCATCGAGGTCTATCGCATGAGTGGGCAGATCGATTACATGCTGCGCATCGTCGTGCCCGATATTGACGCCTATGACCGGGTCTATAAGCGGCTGATCGGCGCCATTGAGCTCTACGACGTCAGTTCCACCTTCGCCATGGAAGTCTTGAAATCGACGACGGCGCTGCCGGTGGATTACGCCTGAGCGCCGCGGGCCGGTGGAACATCCGACATTTTTCTCCGTTACCTGCTCAAGGACGCAGCAAGGGAGCGAAGCCATGGCAACGGCAAGGCAAAAGAACAAAGTCGAAAAGGTGATGCACGAGCAAAAGGAAGGCAGACTCAGGACGAGCGCGGGAAAGAAAGTGAACAGTCGCAGGCAGGCGATTGCGATCGCCTTGTCAGAATCGGGACAATCGAGGAAGAAAAAAAGAGCCCGGTGAAGCCTTCGCGAGCGGCATCGAGCGGCGTCAAGACGACGATGTTGGCTCTGGCCTCGGAAGGCTACCGAATCCTGCTGCGGTGTTCGGATTGCGGCCATCGACGTATCCTGGATCCCGTCGATCTGGGGGCCAGCCATGGCGATGGCCTGACGGTGCAATCCCTCTGGCGCCGCGCCACCTGCATGCGATGCGGCAGCCGCAAGCATGTCGTCCTCGTCTGGCCGACGTAGGATTGACGTCGATCCGAGCGGGCGCGTTCAGACGGTCAATCAGACCGATCCACCCCCGGTTTTAAGCATCGGATTCTTCGACCCATCGCAATTTTGCCACCGAACCCGCTTCTACAACCGACGTTAGAATATTGCCAACGAACGAAAACCGTTCCGGTTGCGTTCGTCGATGCCATCAATCGACACCATCAATCGACACATGGAGGATCAAATGAGAATGCGATCTGAAAAATGTTTCGCCATGGCCGCGTCGACGGCCGTTCTCGCTGCAGCTATGGCCATCGCGCCGATGACGATCGTTTCTCCGCATTCCCTCTCGCTCCAACAGGCGGCCGCCGGCAGCCTGGGGATCGGCGGCGGTGGGGGGCTCGGCGGTGGGTTGGGCGGCGGCGGTTTGGGTGGCGGGCTCAACGGCGGGGCCAATGCCAATGCGAACGCCAACACCAATGCGGGTGTGGGATCGGGGAGCCTCGGCGCTACCGCAGAGGGCGCGTCATCGGCCGATCTGGCCTCTCAAACTGCTAAGCAAGCCGCGGTGCCGTATGTCACGTCGACCGTGATCGGGTCCGCCTCGGCGGTGAGCAATGCGGCGCTGAACGCCTCGGCGAGCCAGACGGCCGCGGTAGGTGGTTCTTCGGCCAGCACTGCGGCATCGGCCGATGTGGCGAGCATGGCCGGCGCGCCGACGTCGCTGGGGGATGGGACCTCGGCCAATGGAACCATTCAGTTCAATGCCAGGGCGGCGGCCAAGTAGCCACTGACCAGATGAGTCACTGACACCGGCCTAGCTGGGCGCGGGCGGGACTGGGAATCCGGACCCGCCCGCGTCCAGCACCACGTTGGCCGATCGGTTTGATGCAAAATGGGGCGATCGCGCGCTAGGCTAGGGCGGCTGCGGGAACCGGTCTATGGATCCGCGGGTTCTCTCATGACACAGTCACGAGCAGGCAAGGTCATGGCAAAGCGCCCTTCATGGACGGGATTCCTGAAATTATCCCTGGTCACTTGCCCCGTTCAGCTATTCAACGCGACAACCCGATCGGACTCGGTCTCCTTCCATTTCATCCACCCGAAGACACGCAACCGGATCCAGATGAAACCCTTCGATCCGGATCTGGGCGAGGTGGAACGCAAGGATCTCGTTCGCGGTTACGAGCTCCAGAACGGCAAATACGTGACCGTGACCGACGACGAACTGGCGCAGATCCGCTTGAAATCCACCAGGACCATCGACATTGAGAAATTCGTCGATTTCGACTCCATCGATCCGCTGTACTTCGATGGCGCATATTTCGTCATGCCCGAAGGGCCCATGGCGACGGAAGCTTACGGCGTGATCCGCGAGGCGATGCGCGGGCAGAACAAGGCGGCCTTGGCCCGCCTCGTCCTTTCTTATCGCGAGCATGTGGTGGCCCTGGTCGCACACGGCAAAGGATTGGTTCTTCACCGGTTGCACGATGCCCGGGAGGTGGAAACCAAGCTGCCCTTCGACGACATCAAATCCGTCAAGGTGGATTCCAAGATGGTGGAGATCGCCTCGGAAATCATCGCGCAAAAGCTAGGCAAGTTCGAACCCGCCAAATTCAAGGATCCCTACGAGGCGGCGCTGGTCGCCATGCTGAAGCGCCGGGCCAAGGGCGCCAAGCCGGTTCACGAGGCGGAGGAAGAAGAGGCCCCGTCCAATGTGGTGAACCTGATGGATGCGTTGAAGAAGAGTCTGGGCGGCCGGCGCGATTCCAGCCGCAAGGAGGAGACGAGCGCCGCGGAGCCCAAGGTCGTCCCCTTCCGCAAGAAACCCCAGACAAAGACCAAAGCCTCACCCAAGCCCCGCAAGCGCTCCGGCGGGCGATGAACGCGCGGCCCGGGTCGAGAATCGATCATCGGGGGATCAGCCATGCCGACGAAGAAACTCGCCAAGTACCGCGCTAAGCGGGATTTCAAGAAAACGGCCGAGCCCAGCGGCAAGGCCCGCCTCGCCCCGTCGAACCGATTGCGTTACGTGATTCAGAAGCATGCCGCCACGCGGCTGCATTATGACTTTCGTCTCGAATGGGATGGCGTCTTCAAATCCTGGGCGGTGGCCCGCGGGCCCTCCCTGGACCCCCATGACAAGCGCCTGGCGGTGGAGGTGGAGGACCACCCCCTCGCCTACGGCGATTTCGAAGGCACCATTCCCAAGGGACAATACGGCGGCGGCACGGTGCAGATTTGGGATCGCGGCTATTGGACGTCGGAGGGAAATCGCTCTCCCGACGAGGCGCTGGCCGCAGGCGACCTGAAGTTCACCCTCGATGGCGAGCGGCTGAGCGGAAGCTGGGTCCTCGTTCGCATGAAGTTCGACAGAACGGGGGGCAAGCGCACCAATTGGCTGCTGATCAAACACAAGGATGCCAGCGCGCGCCCCGGCGATGCCGACAAGCTCCTGGCCGCCGATCGTTCGGTGGCGTCTGGCCGAACCATGGCGCAGATTGCCGCCGGCAAGGGGCGCGGCCCAAAGCCTTTCATGCTGGCGACGAAGCGAACGGCCTCGTCCGATGCCGTCTGGCATTCGAACAAGGGGTCTTCCGATCAGGCGAAACAGAAGTCAGCGGACCGCATCCACCGCGCCAAGGCGCTGCAATCGCCGGCCGCGATCAAGAAAATCGCCAAGCCGGGGAAACTCCCCGATTTCGTTGCCCCGCAGCTTTGCCGGTCGGTCAAACGGCCGCCGTCGGGTCCGGGCTGGGTCCATGAAATAAAATTCGATGGTTATCGGCTGCAACTGCGAATCCAAGACGGCGAAGCGCGGCTGAAAACCCGAGCCGGCCTGGATTGGACAGGAAAATTCCAAGCCATCGCCAAGGCGGCGCAAAATCTGCCCGACGCGATTCTGGATGGCGAAATCGTCGCCCTCGACGATCAGGGCGACCCCGACTTCGCGGTTCTCCAGGCGGCTCTGTCGGAGGGCGACAGTGACCAGCTCATTTACTTTGCCTTCGATCTGCTTTTCGCCGGCGGCCTCGATCTGCGCCCCCTGCCGCTCGACGAGCGCAAGCGCGCGCTGGCGAAGATGCTGGCAGATCGGGGCCAGAGCCGAAATTCGCTGATCCGCTATGTCGAACATTTCGAGGGCGGGGGCGAGGCGGTCTTGAAATCGGCCTGTCGGATGTCGCTGGAAGGCATCATCTCCAAGCGCCTGGATGCGCCCTACAGTTCCGGCCGGGGCGACGCCTGGACGAAGGCCAAATGCCGCGCCGGGCATGAGGTCGTGATCGGGGCATGGACCGGCGAAGGCAGCCACCTGCGCTCGCTGCTGGTGGGGGTCAATCGTGGCAAGCATCTGGTCTATCTCGGCCGCGTCGGCACGGGATTCGGACGGGCTTCGACCAAGGGCGTCATGGCGCGCCTGAAGGCCGCTGCCAACAAGAATAATCCCTTCACCGGCAAAGGTGCGCCGCGCCATCAGCCGAACGTCCATTGGCTGAAGCCCGATCTTGTCGCCGAGATCGAGTTTGCCGGCTGGACAGATGCCGGCATGGTGCGTCAGGCTGCCTTCAAGGGATTGCGCGAGGACAAGCCCGCCGAGACCGTGGAGGCCGAGACGCCCACACCCGCCAAGACCACCCGGATCGCCAAGCCGCGCACCAAATCCGCGAAGTCTGGCCGTCCGCAGTCGCCGGCGGCGCCATCACGTGGCAGCGCCACCGTCATGGGCGTGCCGATTTCCAAACCCGACAAGGCCCTATGGCCCGATGCCGGCGACGGCGAGCCGGTCACCAAGAGGGATCTCGCCCGCTATTACGAGTCCATCGGCGAATGGATGATCCCCCATATCGAGGGACGCCCCTGCTCCATCCTGCGCGCGCCCGACGGGATCGCCGGTGAGCATTTCTTTCAGCGCCATGCCATGCCGGGCATGTCGAACCTGTTGGAACCGGTCAAGGTGACGGGCGACAAGAAGCCCTATCTGCAGATCGACCGAGTGGAAGGGTTGGCGGCGGTCGCCCAGATCGGCGCGCTGGAACTTCATCCCTGGAATTGCGCGCCCGGCGCGCCCGATATCCCAGGCCGATTGGTCTTCGATCTCGATCCCGCGCCCGACGTCGAATTCGCCGCGGTCATCGATGCAGCGCGCGACATCCGCGACCGGCTGGAAGAATTGGGCCTCGTGGCCTTCTGCAAGACAACCGGCGGCAAGGGGCTTCATGTCGTCACCCCTTTGGCGGGGACCAAAAAATCGACCGTGAGCTGGCCCGAAGCCAAGGCCTTCGCCCAGGAAGTCTGCCGGCGGATGGCCGACGACGACCCGGCGCGCTATCTCCTCAACATGGCCAAGAACAAGCGTGGCGGCCGCATCTTTCTCGATTACCTGCGCAACGACAGGACGGCGACGGCGGTGGCGCCTCTCTCGCCACGGGCCCGCGCCGGCGCCACGGTATCCATGCCGCTGGTATGGTCGCAGGTTCGAACAGGGCTCGACCCCAAACGATTCACCGTTCGCACGGCGCATGAAATTCTGACGAAACACAAGCCCTGGGCGAGCTACGGGGATTCCGCGCGGCCGCTCGGTCCGATGCTGAAGAAACTTCTGAAGGGTTAGCTACGGCGGCGGCACGCCGGCTGGCCGAAACCTCGGGCAGCCCATGGCGTGGGCCGAAGGCTGGATGAGGTGTCAAGCGCGACGGCGACAATCAAAACGCCGGCGGGCGGGGGCGCTCTAGCTTCCGCCGGCAAAGGTGACCGCGAGCTTGGTCGCCTCCGCCGGCGGGTTCTTGGTCTCGGTCTTGAAATTGATGGTCTCGCCCGGACGTATGGTCGGCCGGTCGACGCCGAAGGTCCAATCGAACAGCAGCTTGCCGGAATCGTCGCGCAGCGCCACCTTGAGCGGCGGCACGGCGATCTCCTTGTCCGTCTTGTTGAAGACATCGCCCTGGACCTGGATGACCGTCTGGCCCGCCACGTCCTGCCGGTTGAAATTCACATTGTCGAGTTCGAGGCCCGCGCCCAGGACTTTGGTGGGCAGGCCTACCAATTCATAGATCTGAGCGGTCTTCGGCCATTCGGCGATGATGCGCTCGCGGAAGAAATAGCCCCCGGCGATTCCCAGCGCCAGCAGCAGCAGGATCAGCAGCGGCAGGCCGGCGCCGCGCGAGGCGCGGGCCTGCGCCGCCGGCCTTTCGGGCAGCGCCACGCCGCCGAACGGCGGGATGGCCAGATCGACCTCCCGCGGCATGTCGCTGGGCGGATCCTGGTGCCAAGTGTTGTCGCATTTGGCGCAACGTACGACCCGACCCTTCGGCCCCAGGGCCACGGGCTCGAGCAGATAGCGCGTCGAGCAGGCTGGACAACTGACGATCATAAGACGGTCGTAAACCTCTCCCCGGAGCCTTATAGGTCCGTTGCTGCGGCGGTGCAAGACAGGCCGCCCCGGCATGGCGCATCAGCTAACGCGTGGTTCGACAGCTCACGATGAGGGTCCGTCAGTGGACCTCGTCCTGAGCCTGTCAAAGGATGAGGCCGCCCGATCGAAGGCGGCTGCCCTCACCCGCGAACCTCCGCCAATCGGCGGCCGACAGTCCTGAGGGTTGCCGGATTTCGGCAGATGGTTACGTGCTTGCCTTTGACCTCCACCGACTGGCCGTTGGCCTCCTCGCTCCGGCAGGTTTCCCAGGCGACCAGCCCGTCCTCGCGGGTGTAGACGGCCGTGGAAGGGACGGGCAGCTGTGTTGCCAATCGCCTGACGTCGATCTCGTCGCTGAAAAAAGGCGCGCAGAGGCGCACCAGGGGTTCGATCGTGCTCGCGGTCGGCAGGCGATAAGGGCTGACCAACGTGACCACCTGCCGGATGTCCCTGGGATGTTCGAAGGCGAGATTGCGCGCGAAGAGACCGCCCAGGCTGACTCCGATCACGCTGATGGGCGCGCCGGCGATCGCGCGGCATTCCTGGAAGCGCCGCTCCAACCCCGCCAGCAGCCGGGGCGTCGGCCCGAAATTGATATTCATGCCCCAGCCGAAAGCGCGATAGCCGCAGCTGGCGAGAAATTTCCGCAGCGGAAATGTGTTGATGTCGGGCGTCAGGAACCCGGGAATCACCAGCACCACATGGCCCTCGCCAGGTTTGAACTCGCTGGCGTCGGGGGCCTTGGGATACTCGAAGGCGAAGGAAGCTGCCTCGCCCCAGAGCCGGCCGTAGGGCGGCTTAGGCACACGGCCGCTGCGATCGAAATAGTCGTCTACATGGGACATTGGATGGCGATCGGTTGTTGGCAATGCGGCATCCTGCGGGAAACCTTGCGCTAGACTCAGCGGAACAGTCTGCGCGAGACGCCGGGCGAATACAAACGACGCCATTGGTGAATATTTAGGCCACCCCCACCCAACCCCTATCGAGTGGACACATCTCATTCTCGGCCATGTTTCGATTCCAAATGGAATCGTCAGGGGGTCGGCCGGATTCGTTTTGGAATCGAAACCCACCGTTTTTCGCAACTCTCGAACCAAGAATTGGCTCCAATTGAGATAGGTCCACCCGATAAGGGGCCGGGGTAGGGGTGAAGCTTTGCTCAGCCCTGCCAACCCCGTCCCGATCGCGCCCTGCTTCTGCAGCAAATCAGCAGGCCCCCACCCTTGCATGCTGCTTGGGCCGACTCATTGCAGAGATGCAAGCTGAGAGGCACATCGAGGCCGGCGGCCGCCGGCCTCGATGTGGACGTCCGGGACCGTCCCTCTCCCTTGGTGTTTGGCACCGTGGGTTAG
>WNFP01000504.1_pt1 | contig 31910 bp, 19 predicted proteins | sample 5400201 | NCBI WGS metagenome assembly WNFP01 (sample SAMN13153355, study PRJNA577476) | soil metagenome | isolation source: 115 cm saprolite under Madrone tree | place: USA:California | collected 2016-06-14 | reverse complement strand
CTCTCTGTTTGGGGGAGTATCGCTATCCGTGTTGATTCTTGAGCTGTTTCTCGCTGTGGCCGCGATTGGAACCCTGACATCCACCATATTCCTATTTTTGGCGATTGCTGGATGGATTGGCTTTCAGGGACAGACGCGAAAGGCCAAGGGAATTGCCGCCAAAGCTTTGGATTTTCCAGCCGTTTCCGTGCTGAAACCTGTGCACGGAAGCGAAGCGCAGTTGAAAGAGAACATCGAGAGCTTTTTCCGGCAGGACTATCCGGCGTTTGAGATTTTGTTCGCCGCGGATGACGCAGGCGATGCTGCGCTCGAGGTAGTTCGCGAAGTGAGCGCGCGATACCCGAAGATTCCATGCCGAATTCTGGTCACCGGGAAACCGCCGTGGCCTAACCCTCCGGCGTATTGTTTCTACCGGATGACAGAAGCGGCGCAGCACGATGTTTTGGTGACCAGCGACAGTGACGTTGAAGTGGCGCCGAGCTATCTGCGAGAGGTAGTGGCGCCGCTGTCGGATCCGGCGATCGGCATGGTCACTTGCGTGTATCGGGGGAAGAATGCCGCGGGCTTCTGGAGCGGGCTGACGGCGATCGGCATGTCGGTGGAGATGACGGCGGGAGTGTTGGTTGCGAATCTGCTTGAAGGTATTAAGTTTGGTTTGGGACCAACGATCGCCGTGAAAAGGGAAGCGGTGAGACGAATCGGCGGGTATGAAGCGCTGGGCGATTACTTTGCAAACGACTTCATGATCGGAAACCTGATCGATAAAGCCGGGTATCGCGTGGTGCTGTCGCACCATGTGATCGACCACGTCGTAAACCAAAAAACATTTCAGACGATGTGGGACAACCAGTTGCGCTGGGCAAAATCCACACGATATTCGCGGCCAAAGGGTCACTTGGGCAGCGGCTTGATTTTTGCCGTGCCGTTTGGGCTGCTAGGGTTCATCGCGGCATTGCTGCTGGGCAAGCCGAGTTGGGGAGTGGCGTTACTTGGCGCGGCCATAGCGAATCGGGTTTTGGAATCGTTGCTGATTGGATGGGGTACGGTGAGAGATCGAGTTGCGCTCGAAAAGCTCTGGCTCTATCCGCTTCGCGATCTGTTGGGATTTGTGGTGTGGGTAGCGAGTTACACCAATACTGGGGCTGTGTGGCGAGACAACCGCTATGAGTTGAAGGGGGATAAGATCGTGCTGCGCAAGGACACGCCCGAACCGGGAACTGAATGAATCGGCTGACCGTGATTGGCACTCGACTACACTTGTTCTGATGCTGCCTCATATTCCCATCTGGCGCGTGACAGTGCTCCTGATTGCCTGCGTGCCGCTGGCGTATTACGTAGTTGCGACGCTGGCGGCGGTGCGATTTTTCTCGCGCGAGCACACGAAAACATCGGGTTGGTACACACCTCCGGTGAGCGTTTTGAAGCCGGTGCGTGGGGTGGATTTCGCGTCGTACAAAAACTTCAAGAGTTTCTGCACGCAAGACTATCCCGAATTCGAAATTTTATTTTGCGTCAGTGATCTGGACGATACGGCCGTTCCGTTGATTCGCAGGCTGGCGGAAGAATTTCCGCAGCGGAGTATCCGGCTGCTTTCGAACGCGGCGCAGATCGGTTCGAATCGAAAAGTCAATAACCTGACGCTGCTGGCGCGCGAGGCGAAATACGAGCTGTTGGTGCAGAGCGACGGCGATGTGCGCGTCGGAGCGAATTATTTGCGGGAGCTGGCGGCTCCGTTCGAGCGGATAGAGACTGGTGTGGTGAGTTGCTTTTATCGCGGAGTGACACAGAAGAATATCTGGGCGGAGATCGAAGCCCTAGGAGCGGCGACGGATTTTTCCGCGGGCGTGCTGGTGGCGGATTGGATGGAGGGTGTGACGTTCGCGCTGGGAGCTTCGGTAGCGACGACAAAGACCTGGCTAGGGAAAATTGGCGGATATGAAGGGCTTGCGAATGTGCTTGCTGATGACTACGAGATAGGAAATCGCGTGGTGAAAGCCGGTGGTCGAGTGATGTTGTCGCGCGAAGTGGTGGAGACGATGTATCCGGCGCTGACGTTTGCGAAATTTTGGGAGCATCAGGTGCGCTGGGCGCGAACGGTGCGGCTGTGCAGGCCGGCGTCGTACCTAGGATTGTTGTTTACCCATGGATTGCCGATGGCGATTGTTGGAGCGATTGCGAGTCAATCCGCTGCTGGAGCTTTGCTACTTATGGTTGCGTATACGGTGTTGCGCCTGGCGGTGGCGGAAACGGTGGGAGTGTGGGGGCTGCGAGATGAAACGGCGCGACGAAAGTGGTGGATGCTGCCGCTGCGGGATTTGCTGCAATTTGCGGTGTGGGTAGCAAGTTTCTTTTCCAACCGAATCACATGGGGAGACGCGGAATTCGAGTTGAGCAGGGACGGCGAGATGGTGGCAATTGGCAACTCAAACGCTGAGAATACCACGGAGAAGCCGTTGCGGACAGGTTGACGGAGAGGGAAACGCGTTTACTCCGAATAAGTAGAATCGTAGCTGTCCCGAACCCGGGAAAGTGCTGCAGTTCGTTTTTGTTGCTCCTCAGTGTGACCCCGAATCGTCACGGCTGTGACGGGAATCTAGTGAGGCATCTTCCGACAGCGCGTTCCTCAAACACCTTGCACGCCTAGCGCGCATTCAGCATCCCGCTCCAGAATGGCCGGAACATTCGTGCTGAGAGTGGTGTCTCATTAAATATGCAAAGACGTTGGAGAATGGTTTTGCCTATTATCGGCATCATCCTTTTCAGCGCCGTGAGTTACCACTCTCTGCGCGCAAATCAGGAAATCCAGCGCGCTCCGAGTAGGTATTTCTGGTGGTCAGAGATCCGCTTGGATTCCGACCCTGCGAACAAACGCAACTGGGGCGCGACGCCCTGCGAGAGTGGCAAAGAAAACTGCGTGAGCTGGGACCTCCGAAACAGGTGGGTTGACCCGGGTTTGCTAGAACAATTCCTAATGCTATCTGCGCTTCCCGCATTCGTCGTTGGTGGGTTCGCTGTAAGCGGTCTCGGAAGGATGGGCATCAGCCAGGTTTCGAGCTTCATGGTCTTGATGCCCGTGCTGATTTTTGCTTGGTATTACTTCGTTGGTTGGCTGCTCGACCGCTGGACTTCTAAGCGCCGGACTAAGACCAGGCAGGTCACGAGAACCGGCCTTGCCTAATTACTGAAATCTTTTGCACAGCCCCCTCTTAGCGAAGGCCCAAACCCCTTTTTATTTAGCCTCTTGTGGAATCCTCTTTCCGGTCATTGGATTGCACGAACCTAACAAGCCGCCGCGTGGCTTACTCAGATTGTGGTCGGAGGATTATCGATGAAAATTTCCATTATCCTGGTACTCCTCGTTTTTGGGCTTCTCTCTGCGAGCGCGCGCGCGGACGACATAACCGTGTCCAACGGCAGCAGTGCCGGATGGGTGCAAATCAGCCCCAATACGTTCGGTCTTCCTGCCGACCTCTCCGGTATTGGCTGCGGGATTGAAAACGAAACCTCGTGCGAGCCCATGGGAGTCTTTAACTTCAACGTCGGCTTTAGCTCCTCTGGTGTTATCGACATCCTCGACGGTAGCGGTGCGCTTAGCGACCAACTTCACTTTTTCAACGACGCCAACGGGCTTGGCGTAGTTACCTTCATATCAGACCCCAGCCTGGCGGATGCTTTGCCAGACGGTACGACGCTATGCACTGAATCTCTTAGCGGATGTGTGGCTTCCTTTCCAATCACAGCCACCGGAGGTTCCGTAATTACCATCAACGCAGCCAGCGACGACGAGGCGACATTTGACCCCTTTGGTCTCGGGGCGGACACTAGCGATCAGCTTCAGGTCAAAGGCGCAACAATTGTTTCTACCCCTGAGCCCCACGGCTTCGCGCTTTTGGGCACAGGACTGCTAACGCTTGTCTGCATGCTCCGCAAGAAGCAGGCCGCCTAAGTAAGCTCCTCGACAAACTTTTTCTCGGTCCGGGCAGCTTCCGAAAGGGCTGCCCCTTTTTCTTTAGCATTCTGGGCGTGCGCATTCGTATTTCCTCCCAATTCCCGTCAACTCCGGTTCGTGCTGTTCCTTCTGACTGTTGCCAAACTGTCGTGGCGGAAACTGGCTCAGCGCTCGTGGTCTCAAATCGTTGTACGGCTTCGTAGCGACGTCGCCGTTAATGAAACCGACTCGGAGTAATTCGTCGCTCGAGCTGGCGAGAATCGTAATGCGCGTGTCGGGGCTAACTAAGCTCCGCAAGGCGGCTCAGCCAGGAGTCCTTCTGGAGCACGAGGGCTGCGCGCGCGGCCAAGTCCGCCGAGGTCCGGACAACAGGGTTCACCGGCTCGGGCTCCGTCCCTACGGCTGCGCCACGTTTGGCGCGGACGGTGCCACTGGCGGACGTGCTCATCAGGATTCTTCAAGCGGTAGAGCATAAGTTAGGTACGGCGTTCGACGGCACCAATCTACGAAAAATTTGGCACAAAGCCTGCGCCGCAGCTGGCTTCGGTACGCTGACCGAAGTTGAAGGAAAGCCGGACCCACGGTACACTGGATTAATAATTCACGACCTTCGACGTTCGGCAATCAGGAACTTGATGAAGGCAGGGACTAGTGAAAAGGTTGCAATGACGAATTCTGGCCACAAGATGCGAGATGTGTTCGACCGCTATCATATTGTTGATACGCAGGACGTGGTTGAAGCGATGCGCCGCGTCCGAAATGGTCCGGTGTCCCACAGTGAAAATACAGTGAAAAGACCGCGAGTCGTGCGCCGCCAAAAACTGCTAACCGCCTGATTTTTCAAACTGTTGGGAGGTCGTCCAATTGGCAGGACTTCAGATTCTGAATCTGACTATCCTGGTTCGAGTCCAGGCCTCCCAGCCAAATTTCTAAACCTTCGTAGGACATTAAGCTTAGAACGACCGCACGTCGCCACCGCTGCGGAAAGTGTTAAAGTCCATGGCGGCGGGAAATTACTCCGCATATTCTCTGGCGCTGGAAGCGGCAGAATCGGTCGGCGATATAGTGGTTAGAGAAATTCTTGCGCATTGGAGTGAGCGTGAGAAGCAAATTCCGCATGGGCCGTGAAGCGTCCGCTTGAACGCTGTTACTAGTCGGACGGGATTTGTTCAGTTGCTTCTCAATCATACGAAAGAAAATGTGGGAAGGGCGTACAGCAGATTACGTATGACGCGCGGCCAGCCGCGACTACTGGAAGAACGCCACCGCCAGTCTTGATCAGACCTTCCGGCGAATTGATGCAAATAGGGAGATGGACCATGGCAAACGCGGACACGCGAAGCGTCTTGCCGCATGCAGTGTAATTACGCCGATGATCACTCGATGTTCAGAAAACCAGAAAGCGAACCGGCTCGGGAGTGATTGAGTTTTTAGGTCTGGTCAACCGATTCTTCAGTTTTCAAAATACCTGCGTTTTTTGAACCGTCTCCGACCGGGTCGGATCCTCAGCGATTTCATACCATCCCAGTTTTGGTTCCTTGCTAGGCTGATTTTTCTTTTGTGCCGGCTCTTAGAACTGGGTGTAGAGTAGGATTGACGTGCGCAAGCGCCTGATTTCGCAAACCCTCCCGAGTCCTCGACCTTCTGCACAAGCTTGGCTGAACGTTGACCGCGCGGCTTCGGTGGAGGTTACCTCGGAAGAGAGCGGCTATCCGATTGAATCCGCGCTGCTGCCGGGCGAAGAGCAGGGTTGGCGTGCGGCTAGTGCCGGGACCCAGGTAATAAGGCTAATTTTCGATGAGCCCCAAAAGCTCAGGCGCATCTGGCTAGTTTTCGAGGACACGGAAAACACGCGCACGCAAGAGTTCGTCCTGGGATGGTCTGCGGAGACCGAACATTCTTTCCGAGAAATCGTGCGCCAGCAGTGGAATTTTAGCCAGCCTAGTGCAGCGCTGGAGACAGAGGACTACGCTGTTGAAATCCCCGGAGTCAAAACGCTTGAATTAGTTATCGTACCTGACATCAAAGGTGGTTCGGCTCGAGCTTCTCTCAGGAATTTGCGCTTAGCTTGATCTGGATCACGTTGCTCCCGCGTCAGCAATAGCGCGTCCATAAATTACACAAGGTTCGGTTTAGACGCGCCGGCACCAGCGCCCGTAGCCACTGAATGAGCAAATTGAACTGCGGACCGTCGGTCGGCCGCCTTCGCACCGACATGATTTTGGGCCCGACTACGTTTCGCCGTAAAGAACTACACCCCACGGACTCAGAGTCATCTTCACTTCCCCGCGCGAGGCCAATACGTCAGAGGCTTGGCTTCCTCCGCCACCCCAGCGTGGCTCTGCCGAATCCAGCTTCTTTTGCCAGCGACCGAGTGGAATCTGGAGTGCTAACTGCCTTGGTCTTTGATCAAAATGAAGCACAGCCAAGATGTGGCTTGATGCGCTCCACCTTCTGACAAGGATGGCGTTTGAATCCGCCAACACCTCAGCTTGCAACGCATCTTTATCGAGTCGGGCTAGTGCCGGGAGATCGCGTCGCAAGCGAAGCAATTCTTGATAGAAATTCCACAGCAGGCGATGATGACTCTCTGTCCGCAACTTCCAATTCAGTACTGAGCAGAGAAATGTCCCTTCATCTTGCGGGTCGGCCATTTCTCCGCTCCGTCGGAATCTTGCCAACTGCGTTCTTCGTCCTTTGCTCACAGACTCGACGAGCGCAGGGTCACCGTGGCTGACAAAATAAGGAAATGGAGCTGGTTCGCCATATTCCTCGCCCATGAACAATAATGGAACATATGGGGAAAATAGAACGGTGGCCGCGGCGAGTTTCAGTTGCTCAAACGACACCAGTTTTGACAGACGGTCACCCACACTGCGGTTTCCCACCTGATCGTGATTCTGGCCAAACACGATGAAGCGGTGGGCCGAAATCTGCTGCGAGGAAGTCCCCTGACGTCTTTGCCGATACTTGGAATATTGCCCTTGGTACACAAACCCCTGCCTAAACGCGCGAGCCAAGTCTTCGATCCCGGAAAAGTCCTGGTAGTATCCGTTTTGCTCGCCGGTCAGCGACACATGCAAGGAGTGATGAAAATCATCGTTCCATACAGAGTCGAGTTCTAGGCCCCCTAAATCGCAAGGGCTGACGACCCGCGCATCGTTTCGATTGCTCTCCGCCATGAGGTAGGCTTTGCGATTCAACTGATGCGTCTTCGCGTGGACCACGGTGCTCAATTCTGCCAAGAAGGGCTGCGCAGACACGTCAACGATCGCATGGATGGCGTCGAGCCGGAGCGCATCGACATGGAACTCAATAATCCATTGCAACGCGTTTTCGACGAAATAACGGCGAACATTGTCACTCTGAGGGCCATCGAAATTGACCGCTTGGCCCCACGGGGTCCGATAGAGATCGGCAAAATAAGGACCAAAATCCGCTAGATAGTTCCCCTCTGGACCCAGATGGTTGTAAACGACGTCGAGCACTACGGCCATTCCCTGTTGATGGCAAGCATTTACGAATCTCTTAAAGGCCGCGGGACCTCCGTACGAGTTTTGCACTGCGTAAGGGTAGACGCCGTCATAGCCCCAGTTGCGGTTTCCGGGAAACTGCGCTACCGGCATCAGTTCGATTGCGGTGATCCCCAGCTCCCTCAACTCATGAATACGCGGAATGATTGCGTCGAAGGTACCCTGTGGCGTGAATGTTCCGACATGAAGTTCGTAGAGGACGTACCGTTCCAAGGGAATGCCAAACCAACCACTGTCGGACCATGCAAAGTTTGTATCCACTACCTCGGAAGCACCGTGCACTCCCTGAGGCTGAAATCGCGAAGCCGGGTCCGGCCGTTCCGTTTGATCGTCCAAACAGTATCGATAGAGGGTACCCGGCACGCTTCCCTCGACGGCAATCGAGAAATAGCCTCTATCCAAGGGCTGCATGGTGAGCGTGCGATCATGAGGGTGGATAATATGAACGTCAACCTTCTCTGCCTTTGGCGCCCAGAGCAGAAAGTTGCAGGCACCACCTGGTGACCAAACAGCACCGAGAGATCTGTCGAGCGGCGCGGTCACAGTGTGCCAGCCCCTTCTTGCGACAAAACCAACACGGGCGCAAAAGTCATAAGCTCAAGAGTTGGGAAATTCCCTCCAACGGAATCGCAATCCAGGCGGGGCGATTATTCAGTTCATAGCCGAGCTCATACACGGCCTTCTCGAGTACATGAAGGCGCAGCAAAGCGGAGAGTTCATCTCGGTTTGGAGGAATAAAACAAGCTCCAGCGACTTTTTCAAAATACGCGCTCAAAAACCGGTCCGCAACACAGGCGTACCATCTTTCTGCCCACGTTCTCACGTCGTAGTTGTTCATTTCTGATGCGGCCATTTCCTCCGATGGAGCAAGCTGAAAGGAAAATGCAGCATAGTGAAAGGAGCGCAACATCCCGGCGACGTCCTGAAGGGGACTGCGCTTGACACGGCGTTCCGATATCGGCCGCGCCGGCTCTCCTTCGAAGTCAATGATCACAAAATCGGATCCAGTGTAAAGAACTTGGCCAAGATGATAGTCGCCGTGAATACGTGTCCGCATCGCCTGGATCGGACTGCCGAGCGCCGCGTCATATCTCTCGAAGATTTCGCCCTGCCGAGCGGTCAAATTCTTTGCTTTGTCACGCAGTTCAGAAGGCAACTCTTGCAACTTCATTCCGAGGAGCGCCAAGTTTCGTTCGGTCAACGTTTGAAGTGTCTCCTTGAACGCTCGCTGAAACGCAGCTGTGTACGGCTCGGGCGCGAAGTCTGGATCGGTCGGTTCGGAAGCCAACGCCAGATGAAGTTCGGCGGTCCTCTTTCCGAGCAGATGGACTGCATCAAGGTACGGATTGATGTGATCGAGGACGGGCGCCGGAAGATTCTGCCTGTGAGCGGTGACTGGTCCTTCATGTTGAGGCACCGGCTCAAGGTGCGCTTCGGAGTACTTCCTCGCCTGGTTCCAGTAACTGGACAAGGCCTTCAGCGTGAACTGCCACGCATCTCCAACATTGGGTACAAACGCCTGCAGGATTCCCAGACACATCTCCCTATCGTCTTTGCCTTTGTAATCTATCCAGCCAGCGACCGCGGGAATGTGCGGGAAATCCTTTCTTTCCGTGAGAAAGCGTCCAATTTCCAGGTCCGGATTGTCACCTTCTTCGGCGCGTCGGAAAAACTTCAAAATTACGCGATCACCATAGATGATCGAACTGTTGCTCTGTTCCGCCTTTATGGGCCGCGGCTGCAAAACACCCGCAGAGGCCCCGCAGAGACCGTGAAATACGCTCGTACATGCTGCGCGGATTTTGCCTTCGAGGCCGCGAAACACAGCTTTCTGTTGAATGGTCTCGAGTAGGCTATGCAGAAACTCGTGGTCTGTAAGTGCGTTTCGTAGATGCAAGTTGGTACCGCGCGCGAGACTGTGCACTTTCAGGCCCGTCGCCGCGCTCTCCTTGGTTGGCTCCTGGGCGCATATCAGGGGTAGCACATACGTCTCTGCCGGCCCGGTCGCGTATTCGAGACGCACCAGTAGCACGAGCGCTTCGAAGCGAGTGTTGCCCAGGGGGATCAGATCGGTGATTTCCGCAGAGCGAATTTGGCGTGCCTTTCCGCCAAACCAGCGCTGGTCGGCAAGATAACCGGGCAACAGTGGAGGCAACGTCTTTCGCAACTCGTGATAGGTTTCTTTCGCCTGCTGTGCTGCGCTCACAACGTCCTCCCTCGCCTAGCCAGTGGCGCGGCGGATTCGCAAACGAAGTCCGTTACCGCCGATGCTCTACAAAGGCGTTGGTTCTTCTTCCTTCTCATTTTCCTGCTTTTGTTTGTCGCCGAGGCGCCTTTCGAGGACCTGCCGAGCAAGATCTCGCCCGCCTAAGCCAAAAGCGACGGCCAGCGCCAACATTACAGCGCCGAAAAATATTGAAAACGCCGCGACCACCGTTTCCTTAGCCAAACCGATCTGTTCCAGCGCCATCGTGATGGCCAGAATCCAAATCACAAAGCGAACAAGTCCGCTCCACAATCGTGGCGAGCGATAGCCTGCATTTACAGCGGAAAGCAGAGCCGCCCGGGAAAGGAAATTTGCCACGAGCACTCCCACGAAAAGAATCAGGATGGCAATGAACACTTCGGGCAGGAGTTGGAACAAACGAGAAATCTGCTCATGCAGCACCGGGATACCGAGGACGCTGATGCCCACCAAGGTGAAACCCGCCCATGTGACCCAAAAGAAAGCTCGACTCAGAAGCTCGGAAATGGTGGGCAAGGCCGCCTTGCGTAGGACCTGCGACGCCCCCGACTCTTCAGAGAGTCGATCCAGCTTTGTTAAATGAAGGATGGACCGCACCAAATATTTCAAAAGCAAAGCAACCAGCCATCCGACTGCCATAATGATGAACATCACCACAAACCGCGGTAGAAATTCGGCAATCATGTGGACCATGTTTTCGTAGGCTTGCTGTAGTCCTCGAACGATCATCTCTTTCATGGCGTCACCTCATTCATTTGGCCTTCCACCTTTCGACCAGGTATGGCTTCTAGCGCTCGAATTCCAGACAGAGGTTTTCGGAGTGCGCCTCGATATCTTCCGGGGACGAATCGTGATGTTCCTGCAGGAAGGAATAAATTCTTCCCCGGTAGAGAGGCACTAGTGCCTGAATCAAGTGATCGCGGTCGATAGCGGCGTGGTGATAGGATGCTGCAAATTCGCAGAGTGTTCTTACCCAGAGTTCGTCTTTGTAGCGGAACTTCCGATCGTCCTCGGTCGCAATCCGTTGCAGCTCTGCGTGTGTTTCCTGGGCCAGTATCGACTTCAAAACATCCGACAGCTCGGCGGCGCCACTCAGGAACAAGTCAAAGATTCTCTTTCGATTCACACGAACTGGTTCCGAGGTTAACTCATGTTCTGGTCCAAACGTCGGCACCGACTCGGATCCAGTGCGCTCCATCCAGAACGATTGTCGGGCTTCCAGACACCAGAATAGAGTCCCCACCGTCTGGCGGACGGCTGTAACGATATCTGTTCCTGAGCTCGTGAGCGAATGCACCTTGGGGCCCAGGAAGGACTGGCAACAGCGAAAGCCGGAAGAGATTGCACTGACGGCCATCCAAGCCTCTGGCGATGTGCGCACGACCTCTTCGCGCCACACATCCAAGTTCAGGCAATGGCCGGCGAGTCGGCCGGAGAAGCCAAGTTCGCCGGAATTAAGTTCGCGGATCCTTCGGCCAAACACTGCGCGGCCCATCGGATATAGCAGGTTTCGTGTAAGCAAACCGTCGTGCTTGTGGCGACTGTACAGGGGTGCCACAAAGTCGAAGCTCTCTCGGTAAGTTGGCTGGAGCAAGCTCTTGACCCACGCGGCGGTGAAGTTCGAGGTTTCCGGCGAGATTATTGCGCAGGCCTTTGCCCGCAACAAATCCGCAGCGGCTAAAATTGCGCGGAATGCTGCGCCTCGCGAAGGCTGATTGGCGTAACGTGTCGCGATGCGATGCAAGGTACGAAGTGAGCTCAAGCCTCGCGAATTGGGACTGTTGGGAGATGGGGTGTTGAGGACCACATCGGAAGTGCCATCTCTTGATCCGCCATCGACATTTACGATGACCACCCTGTCCCGCCCAAAGTTCTGCTGAAAACTTTCCTCAATTGTTTTCACGGTCTGACTGATGGTCTTCGCATTGTTGTGAGACGGGATTCCGACGAGGAGGTCTACTTCGCCCACGCTCATCAGCTGGCGGAGGAAATTGTCATCGAGAAAGGTTTCTTCGACCAATGAGATCTCCACTGTTGGTTCCTGGCTGCCTGCTGCAACGCTCTGATCTAGCTAGAATGCGTACAATTTTCCACCGTCATCGGGCGGAGGGTTAGATCCGGCGCAAACGAAACCAAAAAAACTGGTACGGGCCGAGTGTCAGCAAGTAGTACAGGTCCCCAATTCGGGGGAAAAGATTTCCACCGAACATTTCGATGGGAATGCTTCCTTTGTACTGCCGCAGGTCCAACTCCACCGCTTGCGCGGATTTCGAGAGATTGTTCACGACGAGGATCTTCTCTTCTCCCAATTGCCGGACGTAAGCCAAAACTCTGTGATTCGAAGGCTTCAGAAATTCAATCGACCCCCGGCTGAGGACACGAGAGGATTTGCGCACATGGATGATGCGCTTCATCCAGGAAAGGAGAGAATGCTGCGATCGCCTCTGGGATTCCACGTTGATGGCCTGGTAGCCGTAGACCGGATTGGAAATCAAGGGCGAGTACAAGCGTTCCGGATCGGCCCCCGAAAATCCGGCGTTCCATCCGCCATTCCATTGCATCGGAGTGCGTACACCATTGCGGTCGCCGAGATAGACGTTGTCTCCCATGCCGATTTCGTCGCCGTAATAGATGATCGGAGTTCCCGGCATGGACATCAACAATCCGTTTAGAAGTTGAACTCGCCACCTGTCGTTATCCATCATCGGAGACAAACGACGCCGGATTCCGAGATTCAATCGCATGCCTTTGTCCTTTGCGTACTCGTCGTACATGTAGTCCCGCTCGATGTCGGTCACCATCTCGAGTGTCAGCTCGTCGTGGTTGCGAAGAAAGAGGCACCACTGGCAACTGTCAGGAATCTGTGGAGTTTGCTCGAGTATTTCGACGATCGGCTTGCGATCTTCTAGCTGCACGGACATGAACATTCTTGGCATGAGCGGGAAATGGAACGCCATGTGAAACTCATCGGCGTTGCCGAAGTACGAACAGACCTCCGACGGCCATTGGTTTGCCTCAGCCAGAAGCATCTTGCCTGGATACTCTTGGTCGACTCGTTTGCGCAACTCGTGGATGACTGCATGGGTTTCCGGTAAGTTCTCGCAAGTTGTGCCTTCGCGTTCGACGAGATAGGGTACGGCGTCCAATCGAAATCCGTCCACGCCGATCTCCAGCCAGAACTTCATAACGTTCCACATCGCTTCGAAAACGGCGGGGTTATCGTAGTTCAAGTCAGGCTGATGGCTGAAGAATCGATGCCAATAATAGGACTTCGAGAGCGGATCCCAAGCCCAATTGGACATTTCTGTGTCAACGAAAATGATTCGGACCCCTTGATAACGGTTATCGGACTCACTCCAGACGTACCAATCGCGCTTCGGATTCTCGCGAGAGCTTCTCGATTCCTGGAACCAGGAGTGTTGGTCAGACGTGTGGTTGAGAACCAGCTCAATGATGATCCGCATCCCTCTTTCGTGAGCTGCGGCGAGGAAAGCCTTGAAATCTTCAAGCCGACCATAGCTTGGGTGGACGGCGGTATAGCCCGAAATGTCGTAGCCATCGTCCCGTAGCGGCGAGGGAAAGAACGGTAGCAGCCAGATTGCATTGACCCCTAGCTCTTGCAGATAGTCCAGCTTCTGCATAAGGCCAGGGAAATCTCCAACGCCGTCCCCGTTGCTATCGCAGAAAGTACGGACGTGCAGTTGGTAAATGATTGCATCTTTGTACCAGAGAGTTTCGGGGGACCCTGCCACTGTTCGGCACTCCTCTCCCAGCTTCGGAATCATAAGTTTGTTACAAGAAGTAGTCGAAATCTCGTTCCGTACGCACTCGCCGCCGCACTTTGAAGATATGCGCAGGTAGTACCGAAGGGTTCAGTTCGACGTAATTCCTGGCGCCCTGCCAGAGGTACCGGGCATCGGTCAGCAGGTCGTGCACCTGGTATGACTGATTCGATGCAAGTTTGAAATCATCCAGCGGAACGTCCACCCAGCCTGACTGTTTATAATGCGGATCGAGATTCACAATTACGAGAATAATATCAGACAGATCCTCGGTGGCCTTGCTATAGGCGATCAGTTGGTCGTTGTCTATCGGGTGGAATCGCAGACTCCAATCGCTCTGTAGAGCAGGATTCTCCCGCCGAATCTCATTTACGCGCGCAACTAGTCCTCTTAAGCTATCAGGACTGGCAATGTTCCAGGCTCGAATCTGATACTTTTCTGAATCCAAGTACTCCTCGCTACCCTGACGCAATGCCCTGTTCGCGCATACCTCGAACGCCGGGCTGTAAATCCCGTAATTCGCGCTAAGGGTGGCTGCCAAGACGAGGCGCGCCATAAACGCCGGCCGACCGCCGTACTGTAGATACTCAGTCAAGATGTCTGGAGTGTTCGGCCAGACATTCGACCGGACAAATTCCCTTAGGGGTGTCTGAGTTAGCTCTGTGAAATATTCTGTGAGCTCCCATTTGGCATTCTTCCAGGCGAAATAAGTATAGGATTGTGTGAACCCCAGCTTTGCCAGCCGGTGCATCACTTTCGGTCGCGTAAATGCTTCGGATAGGAAAATCACTTCTGGATATTTCCGCCGCGCTTCTTTAATCAACCACTCCCAGAAATCGAACGGCTTTGTGTGCGGATTATCAACCCGGAAGATACGGACACCCTGCTCGATCCAGTAGAAAACAACTCTCTTTAGTTCGTCGCAGAGCTCTGGAGCGTGTTCGTTCTCGAAGTAAAAGGGATAAATATCCTCGTATTTCTTTGGTGGATTTTCCGCGTATTGCACGGAACCGTCGGGCCGCTGGAGGAACCATTCTTTATGTTCTTTGACGTACGGATGATCCGGCGAACATTGGAACGCTAAGTCCAAAGCGATCTCGATGCCCAGCTCTCGCGCCTTCGCTTGAATGTGCTTGAAGTCCGCAAGAGTCCCGAGCTCCGGATGTATCGCCATGTGTCCACCTTCATCAGCGCCAATCGCCCAGGGGCTTCCGGGATCGTCCGGCGACGGCTGAGCGCTGTTGTTCTTTCCCTTGCGATGGGTGTGGCCAATCGGATGAATCGGCGGGAAATAGAGGACGTCGAATCCCATCTCAGAAACATATTTGAGCCTCTGAATGCAGTCGCGGAACGTACCACGCTTGTTTGGCTCAACCGCGCACGACCGCGGGAACATTTCGCACCAGGTGCTGTAGCGTGCCTTCTCGCGATCTACCACGACGCCGAGCTGTTTGTCGTAAGTTGTCGCTCGGCTGCGATCAGCATAACGGCCCATCAGTGCTGCCAATTCTACGTTCCGCGCGCACGTGACCACGGCCTCGCCGCCTGTTTGCGAAAGGCTTTTCAGCTCCGCTATGAATTGGGCCAGTTTCTGTGAGTCCGCTCCTTGCGCTCGGTTTGCAGCGGACTGGACTAACTGTGCTCCCAAGACCGCAGCTACGGAAATGTCTTGACCTGCCTCGAACTTTTTGACCGTGTCGCGACTCCAGCTTTGAAATGCATCTACCCAGGCCTGGACGGTATAGAAATAAGATCCCAGGCTCTCTACATTAAACTGTCCTTGCCAACGGTCATTCACCAGCGGACGCATGACCGCCTCACGGCATGCGCTTTCCCGCTCCGCCCGGTATAAAACTACAGCGCTGAGAATATCGTGGCCATCGGCGTGAATGTCCGCCTCAACCACGACCCCTTCTCCCAGCGTGCGTTTGATGGGATATCTTCCACCGTCAATTTCCGGCTGCACATTCTCGATGACAACGCGTCGTAAGATTAGTCGCGGTTCTTCCAGATTAGCTTTGGGGGAATTCACGATTTCTGTCTCCCTCAGAAAGTCGTCGCACATGGGCTAGGAATTCGGGTAATTCTTTCGTGCGGGGTCCGGGCATGCTGTTTAGAATCACATTATACACAGCTGAGCGGCGAGTCCGACCACAGCGAGTGCGGTCTTTTGTTGCAACCGTACCAATACCGTACCAAGACCCTCATCTAGTTGTGGTTTGAGACTTACTTCGAGCGAGAAGCAGACTCCCAGGAATTGAAACATTAAATGCGCAAAGCCAAGGGCGGAGATTTTGCGAATTGGCGGGGGCGTTGTTACTAAGTGTGTTGCTCAGCTGGCTTCGCGGGAGGCGCTGCGGCCGGTGTACGAGATTTAGTTGCGGTTTGTGGAGACGGGGAAGAGCAACAGCAATGGTGAAGATCCAACCCTCATGCGACACGCGCGCCAGGGGAAGAAAAATGGCCAGGGCAAGAGCGACGGAAAAGTTAAAGATCCAGAGCCGCGGGGGAAGGTTGGCCACCCTGCTGATGTCTGCTTCTCTGTTATGACCCGCCATTTCTCTTCCAGCATAGCTCCCATTGGTGGCACCTCGCGAGATTGTGCCCGGGTCAATCCGGAGGTCATTCCAAGAGACCTGATCGTGCATTACTTGCGGCTTGCTGACCATTCGGAAGGAATCGCGTAACGTTATCTGTGGGTTGAGCCCACCGCGAAGCAGTCTAGCTGCCAATCTGCTTACCTATTCATAACGCAGGGCCACCATCGGGTCCACTCGCGCTGCTCTTCTCGCCGGAATCCAGCACGCTAATGCACCGGTTCCCACCAATAACAGGGTTGTACCCGCCAAAGTCGCCGGATCGTAAGGTTTTAGACCACGCCACAACTCCGCCTCGATTACTCGCCCGAGCAGCAGGCTCACAATCAATCCAATGGCAGCTCCCGCGGTTACCAGCCGCAAGCCCGTCCTGATCACTAATCGAAGCACGTCCGCACGTTCCGCACCCAGGGCCATGCGGATTCCGATCTCATGTGTCTTCCGCACTGTCGCGTACGCCAGCACGCTATAAACGCCCACAGTGACAAGAATCAGCCCCAGGCATCCGAAAATCGTCATCAGCAAGAACGCAAAGCGAGGGCCCGCATACAAAAGTTGGCTGATGCGATCCTCCAGCGCGCTCGGGAAGGCCAGTGCCACACCGGCATCGGTCGACCAAACTGCTTGACGCACGTCATTCATCAGGGCCGCCGGTGTTTGCTGCGAGCGCACCAGCAGAACCTGCGCTCCCGAACCTGTAACGGCGTACGGAACCCAGACTTCCGGTTCGACGGGTGCCTGCAGACCCTGGTTGGTCACATCAGCCACGACTCCCACGATTTCAAACCAGGGCTCTCTCACCGGATCCGCAAGGGTTTCCAGGCCCGCCAGCTTGATTCGACGCCCCAGCGGATCTTCGCCGCGAAGGAAAGTGGACACGAACGTCTCGTTTACCACCGCCACTCTTCTGGCGTCGTTGACTTCCGCTTCGCTGAACGCTCGACCCATCTTGAACGGAATGCGCAGCACGCGGAAATATCCCTCACTGATGTTTTGCAGCAGCGTGTGCCATTCCTCCTCGTGCGACTTGCCGGAGATCTCCATCTTGCTGTCCATACCGCCGTAGGGCGGGAGCGCGCTCGACTCGGTCGCATCGACCACCCCGGGGATCGCCTTCACACGCGCAAGCAGCGGCTGGAAAAATCCGCGGACTTGCGCGGCGGTTTTGTAACGATCCTCGGGCAACGGCAACTGCGTCTGCAAGACGTGGTCCGCCTGCAGTCCCAGATGCACCTCGCGCAGCGCCACAAAACTTCGCATCAAGAGCCCCGCGCCGATCAACAGTGTCAGCGACACCGCCACTTCCATGACCACGACCGTATCGCGCATCCGCCCCATGCGAAATCCGCCGATCACTCCCTTGCCGCTGTCGCGTAGCGGGTCGTTCAGATCCCGCTGAGCAGCTCGCATCGCCGGCGCCAATCCGAAAATCAGGGCGGTCAATACAGCCACGACGAGCGTGAAAACCATCACCGGCGCGTTCAGCTCGATGACGGATTCCGCTGGGATCAAATTCTGCGGCATCGCTAGCACGATCAATTTCAATCCACCCCAGGCAATCAACACGCCCAGCGCAGCTCCACCGATCGCCAACACGAGACTCTCAACCAGTAGCAATCGCACCAGTCTCGTGCGCCCGGCTCCCAGTACTGCGCGCAACGCGAATTCCTTCTCTCGCGACGTCGCTCGCGCCAGCATGAGGTTCGCAACGTTGCCGCAGCCGATCAGTAGTAACAATCCAACCGCCGCTAGAATCGTGTACAGCGTGGACTCGAATCGCCCCACGACCGTATCTCCCAACCTCTTAACCAACACCTGGAAGTGCGCGGGATAATCCTGCGGTTTGATTTTCGCCAGATGATTGGCGATGACCGTCGCATCTGCCGCGGCTTGCGCCTTCGAGACGCCCGCCTTGAGTCGCCCTAGCAGGAACCAGCGCGCCGGTAACCCCGCATATCCCGTCGCCGCTCCGCGAATCGGCGTCTCGGGAATCAACACATCCGCTTCATACCAGCCAAAGCGCGGCGGCATGATTCCGATTAACGTTCGCGCCGTCCCATTCAGCACAAAAGATTTGTTCAGCACTCCCGGATCGCCGTTAAAACGCTCCATCCAGGTCTTATGCCGCATCACGAATACCGGCGGTGCTCCCGGCTGGTAATCTGGGGTTTGCAGCACACGGCCGTATAGTGCCGGCATGCCAAAGAATTCAAATGTGCCCGGCGTCACGTGCGCTCCATAAAGCAGCTCGACGCCTTGTCCCTGTTTGTAGAGCACGAGGTCATCGGACGCCGCAATGACGCCGTCAAAAACGTGGTTCCGCTCGGCAAATTCCAGAAGTTCATTCGAGGTGTATCCCTGACGTCCTCCTTCCTGACCCCGCGCCGTATCGTGAATCTGCAGAAATACCATGCGTCCCGGATCCTTGTACGGAAATGGTTCGAGCAGCACGTTGTCGATCACGCTGAAAATCGCGGTTGAGGCGCCAATCCCTAGTCCCAACGTGGCGATAGCCACCGCCGCGAATGCACGACTTCGTCCGAGGCTGCGTAGCGCGTAGCGTAGGTCGCGCCCGAGATCCTCGACCGATACCAGCGTCCGCAATTCCCTCCGGTCTTCCTGTAACAGTGTGGTATTTCCGAACTGACGTCGCGCCGCCGCCGCTGCGTCCTCCAGCGACATTCCTTGCGCCACAAAACGATCTACCAGCAATTGCAAATGCGCCAGCATCTCTTGGTCAAACTCCCTGTCGCGTTTTCGAGATCGGAAAAGTCCAAGCACCCTGGCCGTAAAGGCGCGTAGCTGCGAAATCCGCCGGTTATCCATGACTATCTCTCCCCTTCCAATCGCAGCACACGCCCCACTACGCCCGAGATCCGCTCCCAATTTTCGGTTTCCACCGCAAGCTGCTTCTCGCCGCGCGCCGTGATCGAGTAAAACTTGGCCTTGCGGTTGTTGTCGGACGTTCCCCACTCCGCAGCGATCCAGCCCTGCTGCAGCAGCCGCAACAACGACGTGTACACCGTACCCTCGTTCAACTGCAGCACATCGCGGCTAACCTGCTCGATCCGTCGGGCAATCCCGAACCCGTGTTGCGGACCCAACGCATGCAATGTCTTCAGGATCATTAGGTCCAGCGTCCCTTGCAGCACTTCCGACTTTTTTACATCGCTCATGTCGACCTTCCTTTGCACACTGCAAAGGAAGCTACCATTTCTCCTTTGCAATGTCCATAGGTACCAATCGACTGGGCAGGGGTCCGATCTGCCGAATCAAGACAAGAGGCCGTGTCCGTTGTACCGACCGAAGATCAGACCGTTCGAGGAGCAACGACGCATTGCCATGGACGTCCGTCGCAGTTCCACCACACATCTAAAAAATTTACCGGCCATTGGTAGAGGACTCTCGCCGGCTGAGCTTTTGTCGTTTAGCGACTTCGAACCGGTTGCAGGATCAACACGGATACGCTGGGCATTTCGCAAGATTGCAGATTTATAGTAAGGTAGCAGGCGCGAGGACAACCTGATGAAGCCCGGAAAACTGATCTGTTCAGCGTTGATTTTGATTGCGCCGATTGCGTTTCTGGCCCTGCAGGCCAAACCGCAGCCGGCGACGGTGGAAGGCGAGATCAAAGAGTTCGAACAGCGGGCCAACGCAGCGTACGAAGCGAACGACTTGGCGAAATATTTTTCGTTTTACGCGGCTGACTTTTCGCAGTTCTTACCGGAAGGGCGGACAGACTTGGCGCAATACCGCAAAGATTGGAGCGCTTATATCGGAGAAGGGAATCGCGTGCAAAAGGTGGAGATGTCCGACATGCATATCCAGGTCGGGCCGGGCAAAGACGCGGCGGTAGCGAGTTACATCCTGCATGTGCGGACCAAGTTGAAGGACGGGAAAGTCACCGACGAGGACAACCAGGAATCGGACGTAATGTTCAAACGAAATGGCGAGTGGAAGATCGTGTTTCTGCATTATTCCAGTGCGCCGAAAAAATAACGCGGCGCAAGAAGGCTGCGCAGCCAGAATCCCGTTCCATTCGAATCAAAATCGGTATGCAGGAAAAGCGCAAAGGGCCTAAATGAGCGAACGCAACGACCGAAAACTTGGAATGGATCGCAACATCACCAGGCGCGATTTCCTGAACGGAGTTGCGGTCGGAACTGGCGGAACGATGGCGGCTTCAATGATCCCGGGATTCGCTTGGGAGGCGTTCCCCGCTACGACTGCTGCGCAGGATCGGCCTGGATATTATCCTCCGGCGTTGACCGGGCTTCGCGGTAGCCATGTTGGTTCATTCGAAGCAGCGCACGGAGTACGTGACGGGAAATTCCCTATAAAGGGCTCAGTTCCGGCGGACACGAAAGAGTTGTACGACCTGGTGATTGTAGGAGCAGGGATCAGCGGGCTGGCGGCGGCTTTTTTCTGGCGTGCGAAGAATCCTGACGCGCGCATCCTGATTCTGGATAATCATGACGATTTCGGCGGACACGCCAAGCGCAACGAGCTGCGCGCGAATGGCCATATGCTGCTGGCGAACGGCGGGACTTGGGCCATTGAATCGCCTTTTCCATACAGCAAAGTTGCACGCAAGCTGATGGATGATTTGGGAATCGATCCTGAAAGTCTGGCCAAGAAGTGTTACCGCAGAGATGTTTATCAGGGCCTCGGCAGCGGCGTGTTTTTTGACAAGCAGACGTTTGGCGCCGATCGGCTAGTGACGAATTTACCGGGGAGCAGGTCTGGCGGCGGTACCGCAGAGGAATGGCATACTTTCCTCAACAAAACCCCGCTGTCGGCGGAAGTGCGGCAAGATATTTTACGGCTGGAAACCGATCTGGTCGATTATTTTCCGGGACTAACGTCGGAGCAGAAAAAGGACAAGCTAAGCCGCATCAGCTACAAGAAATATTTGCTCGACGTGGCCAAGGTGCATCCCGGGACGATTCCGTTTTACCAGACGCGGACGCATGGGCTTTTTGGTGTGGGGATCGACGCGGTTCCAGCGCTTGATTGCTGGGTGCTTTTTTCGTCAGGATTCAAGGGCTTGCAGCTTGAGCCGGGTCCATACCGGCGAATGGGCTACACGCCGATGGGATTTGCGGCGCCGAAGGAGGCGTACGAATTTCATTACCCGGACGGAAATGCCACGATCGCGCGGATGCTGGTGCGCAAAATGATTCCGGCGGCGGCCCAAGGGCACGACGCGGAAGACATCGTCATGGCGAAGTTCAACTACTCCGAACTGGACAAAGCGGATTCTCCAGTGCGAATCCGGCTGAGCAGCATTGTGGTTGCCGCGCAACATGCCGGCAGTCCCGGCGAGGCGAAGCATGCTGATATTACTTACGTTCGCGACGGCCAGCTTGCAGCGGTGTCTGGAAGGAGCGTCATCATGGCGTGTTGGAACATGATGATTCCGTATCTTTGCCCCGAGCTTCCAGAAAAACAGAAAGAAGCGTTGAAGTACGGCGTCAAAGTGCCGCTGGTATATACGTCGGTTGCGATTCGAAACTGGAAGGCGTTTGAAAAGCTTGCCGTTCACAATGTGTTCTGCCCCGGAATGTATCACTACGGCATGAATCTCGATCTCCCAGTGGATATTGGCGGCTATGAGGCGCCCAAGAAGGCGGACGAGCCGATCCTGGTTCGCATGGAGCGAACCCCGTGTCTGCCGGGTTTGTCGGAGCGCGATCAGCACCGTGCAGGCCGCGGCGATTTGTTATCTACTCCGTTTGAAACATTTGAAAGAAGTATTCGCGATCAATTTGCACGCGTCCTTGGCGGAGCGGGATTCGATCCGGCGAACGATATTACAGCGATCACCGTCAATCGCTGGCCGCATGGATACGCCTACGAATACAATTACCTGTTCGATCCGGAATGGGAGAAAGGCGAGAGTCCATGCGAAATTGGCCGCAAACCTTTTGGACGGATCGCGATCGCGAATTCTGACGCCGGAGCTGCCGCGTACACCGATCAGGCGATGGACCAGGCTTGGCGAGCCGTTGAAGAATTGCATTTTGCCTGATCGATTATTCATCCGGTTAAAAACCACACCGCAAACAATTATGAACAAGAAAAATCCTAGGCAACGCAGTGACCGGGTACTCGGGATGGATCGTGATATTCCGCGCCGCGACTTCCTGAATGGCGCCGTGATGACCATCGGGTCCGCGCTGTTGCCGGCCGGGCTGCATTCGAACGAAACCAAAAGCGATGAGTTGCAAAATCAAGCAGGCTACAGTCCTCCGGTTTCGACAGGACTGCGAGGCAGCCATCCGGGATCATTTGAGATTGCGCATAGCCTGCGCGATGGAACTTTCTGGAAAGACGCGCCTGCGCCCAAACAACTAGGTGAAAAATACGATTTGATTATTGTGGGAGGAGGAATCAGCGGTCTGGCTGCGGCGCATTTCTATCGCGAGCGCGCGGGCGTGAGCGCGAAGATTCTTATCCTGGAAAATCACGACGATTTCGGCGGGCACGCGAAGCGCAACGAATTCCACCTCGGCGGCGGACTGCAACTGCTGAACGGCGGCACAATGCTGATCGATAGCCCGACCCCGTACAGCCCGGAAGCAGCCGGGCTGCTGAAGAAGCTGGGAATTGACGCGGCGGCGCTCGATAAAAAGTGCAGCGACCCTGACCAGTACCGCTCGCTCGGACTCGGCGCGGGAGTGTTTTTCGACCGAGAAACGTTTGGAGCGGACCGGCTGGTATCCAGATTTGCAGCCGGCGAGGAAAATCCGGGCGACGGCGCAAGCTTCTCGGAGTTGCAGGAATTTCTTTCGAAAGCGCCTCTGAGTGAAGCGGTTCGCCGTGACATTCTTCGCATCGAGCGAGCAAAGATTGATTATTTCCCGGGACTTACCTCCGCGGAGAAGAAGGACCGACTTTCTCGCGTCAGCTACAAGGAATTTTTGTTGAATATCGCGCAGGTCGAGCCCGCAGTTATCGCTTTTTATCAAACGCGCACCAACGGCGAGTGGGGCGTGGGAATCGACGCTGAGCCCGCACTCGATTGCTGGGCGCTCGGGTTGCCGGGATTTCAAGGATTGCATCTCCAACCGGGCTCGGCACCGCGCATGAGCTATTCGGGTGCGGGCTATGCAAACGGCGGCTCAGCGCGATTTCACTTTCCGGATGGAAACGCGTCCATTGCACGACTACTGGTCCGTTCGTTGATTCCGTCTGCCGTTCCTGGAAATTCTGTCGAGGACGTGGTTACCGCGCCGGTTCACTATGATCGGCTTGACGCGGATGTCTCCACCATTCGAATCCGGCTCAACAGCACGGTTGTGCGCGTACGCAACGTCGAGAGTGCGAAAGCAGCACCTGAAGTGGAGGTCTCCTATGCAAGCGGCAAGCAGGTATTTTCGTTGCGCGCGGGCGCATGCGTGCTGGCTTGCTGGAACATGGCGATTCCATCCCTGTGCCCCGATCTGCCGGAAAAACAGAAGGAAGCGTTGCACTATCTGGTAAAAGTGCCACTCGTTTACAGCAGTGTTGGCTTGCGCAACTGGACATCATTTCAAAAGCTGGAAGTTTCGAACATTCATGCGCCGGGAGCGTATTGGAGTTCGGTCGGCCTGAATTGGCCCGTGAACATTGGCGATTATCGCAGTCCGCGCTCGCCGGAAGAGCCGATCTTGCTGCACATGAGCCGTGCGCCGTGCAAACCGGGATTACCGCCGCGCGAGCAGCACAAGGCAGGAAGGATGGAACTTCTAGTGACGCCGTTCGAATTGTTCGAACGCAAAATTCGCGATCAGCTCTCGCGCATGCTGGCTGGGGGCGGATTCGATGCAGCGCGCGATATCGAAGCGATTACCGTAAACCGGTGGCCGCATGGCTACGGATACGAATACAATCCGCTGTTCGATCCGGAGTGGCCCGCGGGCCAGGCGCCGCACATCCTCGGGCGCAAACGATTCGGCAGAATTGCCATCGCCAACAGCGATTCGGGCGCCACGGCATATACCGATGTAGCGATGGATCAGGCGTACCGCGCCGTTGACGAATTGCTCTCACTCCATGGATGAGCGCTTGTTGCAGTGAATTTAGTCCGGTGACTTATTCCAACGCAAACGTGACGAACTGCAATTTACCTTCGCGCTGAATTTGCAGCACGATGGGCGTATTCGGCGGTAGTGCTTTTAGCGCCGCACGCAAACGATCCAGGGTAGTCATCGGCTCTCCATTGAAAGTGCGAATCACGTCGCCGGTCGTCAGCGGGATTTCCCCGGCGGCACCCGTAGCGCGAGCGGCCACGATGATCCCGTAGGGATCGCGAAGGTCTTCAATCATCGAAGCGATATTCTTATCGATTTCGACCGCCAGAATCCCAAGCTGCGGCACAAGATTCTTTTCCGGGTCCGCGAGCGACGAAACCTGATCCATTTCGTGAGCATGTTCCTTGAGCGTGATGTCGAAGCCCATCTGTATGGTGCCGCGCAAAACTACGAAGTGAATTTTCTCTCCGGCATTGCGAGAGAGCATATGAAACGCAACGTACGGCAAGTTGTCGGCGGTCCTCCCATCCACGACCAGAAGGATGTCTCCGATGCGTACGCCCGCGCCTTCCGCGGGACCACCCGGAACCACATCGGAAATGATGACGCCATAATTTCGCGAGAGCTTTAAGCCCTGCGCCATTTCCGCAGAAATCGTTTGGAGTTGCACTCCGATTTCCGGCCGGTGCAGATGCCCATACTTGCGCAACTGTTCGTAGACAACATGGACCACGCCACAAGGAATTGCGAAACCCAATCCCTCAGCACCACCCGATTCCGACAAAATAAATGTGTTCACGCCAACGACCTCGCCGTTGACGTTTACGAGCGGACCACCGGAGTTGCCAGGATTGATCGGTGCGTCGGTCTGGATATAAACCATTGGCGAATCGGGATCGGTCTGGCGCGCGACGGCGGAGATAATGCCATGGGTGACGGTGTTGCGAAGTCCCTGAGGGCTGCCAAATGCGAAAACCGTTTCACCTTGGCGCAAATTACGATAATTGGCCATCGGCAAAGCAGTCAGGTTGGTTGCATCCACTTTCAGCAGAGCAAGATCGATCTCGCGCGAGACACCGATAATACGTGCGGGAACTATAGTGATTCTTGCCGCCAGTGAGCCAGCGACCGAGTTGTCCACAGGTCCGTTCGGCAGCGCCACTTGCACGCGTTGTGCACCACTCACGACATGGGCGTTCGTTACAATGTAACCGCTCGCGTCAATCACGAAGCCCGACCCAATCGCCTTTTGCCTGCCGATCACGACATCGGCGTTTCCGCGAGCGCCTTCGGAGACAGCGCCATATCCGGTAACCATAATCTGCACGACGCTCGGCGAAACTTGGCGAACAATCGCGTCCACCGATTCGTCCCAGCGACGCAGTGCATCGCCTTCCGCCTGTGCGCTAAGGCTGGATGCAAAGCTGAGCGCCAGAACTGAGATAAACATGACCACGGCCAGTGTTTTCATCGCGTGCCGCCTCTCACGATTTGATTGAGCCGCCCCTGCCCACAGTTTGACAGCATTGCAGAACGATTGCGTATACGCGAGTTGGTTTCTACGGAATTTCCCGCCAGTTAATTGACGTAACCTCCGTAGGCTTGCGACATCCTAAGCTGGTATCGTCGCGCTGCAAACGCATTTGTGGCTGATGAGTGATACGGTACAGGATTTAGCGGCACTACTGCTAAGCTGCTACGGTTAGTAGACGAGTTGCACAAGTTTTCTCACCGAGGTTCGTGTTCATGCCCAGGCTTCAAACCACCGAAGATGTTCGCCTAGAAGACAACCGCACGCGTAAGGATTACTGGAAACGCTGGGGTCCATATTTGTCCGAGCGGCAATGGGGAACGGTGCGTGAAGACTATAGTCCCGGCGGCACGGCGTGGGAGTTCTTCCCGCACGATCACGCGCGCTCGCGTGCATATCGTTGGGGAGAAGACGGCATCGGCGGAATTTGTGACCGCCATCAAATGATGTGCTTTGCGCTGGCGATGTGGAATGGCCGCGATCCCATTCTGAAAGAACGGCTCTTTGGTTTGACAGGAAACGAAGGGAACCACGGCGAGGACGTAAAAGAATATTATTTTTATCTCGATTCCACTCCCACGCACAGCTACATGCAGATGCTCTACAAGTATCCGCAGGCTGAGTTTCCATACAAGGTGCTGGTGGATGAAAATCGCCGCCGCGGCCGCAGCCAGCCGGAGTTTGAGTTGTACGATACCGGCGTATTCCGCGAAAATCGTTACTTCGATATTTTTACTGAGTATGCGAAAGGCAGCGACGAGGACATTTTCATCCGCATCACGGCATGGAACAGAGGTCCTGACGCCGCCACACTGCACCTGCTTCCAACGCTTTGGTTCCGTAATACGTGGTCCTGGGGATCGGACCTGCGCCGCCCGGTAATTCGCCGGGCGACTCCTGTCGAGGGGATTCTGTCCGCCGAGTCGCAACACTGGCAATACGGCAAACGATGGCTGCTTGCGGCCGGTCAACCGGAACTACTCTTTACGGAGAACGAAACGAACAACGCGCGCTTATTTAACACTCGCAACCGTTCGCCGTACGTGAAAGACGCGTTCCACGAATATGTAATTCGGCAAAACAAATCCGCCGTGAATCCAGAACAAATTGGAACAAAAATGGCGGCGCATTATGTTCTGGATCTGGTGTCTGGCCAGTCTGCGACGCTCAAACTCCGCCTGACGGACCTCGAACCACTGGGCAGCATGGACATCAATGCGACTATCGCTGGCGCGATTTCGTCGCCCGCGCATCAGGAGCGTGCGGCGGAAGTTCCCGGGAGCAACGATTTCGGCGCGGGATTCGACAGCCTATTTGAATTACGCAAGACTGAAGCCGACGAGTTTTACGCTTCGCGCATTCCTCAACACCTTTCTGATGACGCGAAAAATGTCATGCGCCAGGCATATGGCGGCATGCTGTGGTCGAAACAGTTTTATCACTATGACGTGAAAACCTGGCTGGAAGGTGATCCGGCCGGACCGCCTCCGCCGAAGGAACGGCTGCACGGAAGAAACAAGGATTGGACGCATCTCTACAACGACGACATTATTTCCATGCCCGACAAATGGGAATACCCGTGGTATGCCGCATGGGACCTGGCGTTCCACTGTATACCGCTGGCGATCATCGATCCTGATTTTGCGAAAGAGCAACTGATCCTGCTTCTGCGCGAATGGTATATGCATCCGAACGGGCAGCTTCCGGCGTATGAGTGGGCGTTTGGCGACGTCAATCCGCCTGTTCATGCGTGGGCGGCGTGGCGCGTTTACAAAATTGAGCGGCGCGTTCGTGGAGTCGCTGACCGCGGATTCCTGGAAAAGGTTTTTCACAAATTGCTATTGAACTTTACATGGTGGGTCAATCGAAAAGACCCCGATGGCGCGAATATTTTTCAGGGCGGATTTCTCGGGCTCGATAATATCGGAGTGTTTGACCGCTCAGCGCCGCTGCCAACCGGCGGACATCTCGAGCAATCTGACGGTACCAGTTGGATGGGCATGTATTGCTTGAATATGATGGCGATCGCGCTGGAACTTGCCAAGGATGATCCAGCGTACGAAGACGTGGCCAGCAAGTTTTTCGAGCACTTCGTGTACATTGCTCAGGCCATGAACGATTTCGGCTCGGCCGGCGTTTCACTGTGGGACGAAGAGGATGGCTTCTACTACGATGTGCTGCATCTGCCGAACGGCGAGGAACACTTCCTGAAAATTCGCTCGATGGTCGGTTTGATTCCGCTGTTTGCGGTGGAAACTCTGGAGCCGGAAATCGTCGATCGGCTTCCCGGTTTCAAGCGACGCATGCAATGGTTTATAGACAATCATCCGGACGTTCCCGAGCATATAGAAATGACACAGCGGTCGGCGCGCGGCGTACGCCGGCTGCTGTCGCTGGTCAATCGCAAACAGCTAAAGCGCGTACTGTCGCGCATGCTCGATGAAACAGAATTTCTTTCGCCCTACGGCATTCGCGCGCTCTCGCGCTATCACCTGGACCATCCGTATGAGGTCGTGGTCAACGGGAACGTCAGCCGCGTGGACTACGAACCGGCGGAATCGTCCACGGGGGTTTTCGGCGGTAACTCCAACTGGCGTGGACCGATCTGGATGCCGGTCAACTATCTGCTGATCGAATCGCTGCAGAAATTTCACCACTACTACGGGGAAGATTTCCAGGTGCCATGCCCGGCGCGTTCGAACCAGAACACGGACTTGTGGCAGGTGGCAAGTGAAATCTCAAAACGGCTTGGGCATATTTTTGTCCGCGGAAAAGACGGGCGGCGGCCGGTGGCGGGCACGATGGAAAATTTTCAGAGCGATCCATTCTGGCGCGATCTGCTACTTTTCCACGAGTATTTCCATGGAGACAATGGAGCTGGGATTGGCGCAAATCATCAGACCGGCTGGACAGGGCTGGTAGCAAAGCTCCTTGAGCAGAGCGGGGAGTAAACTACAGGAATGCCAGCGCCGCGAAAATCAGCAACGCCAGCTGCTCACAAAGCAAAGCGTTCCGTCCCTTCGGACAGCGCGTTAAGCGAAACATCGGTCAAGAACATTGCAATTTCATTTGGTCCCGAGATTTGCAACGACCTCGCCGCGGCCGAACAGCATGAATGGCTGATCACAAATGGAGTGGGAGGGTTTGCTTCCGGCACGGTCGCCGGCTCAGGCACGCGGCGCTATCACGGTCTTCTGGTCGCCGCATTGCATCCTCCGGGCGGTCGCACTGTTCTTGCTGGCGGCGTGGACGAAGTCGTGCGAGTTGGGAGTCAGACTTGGGCCTTGGCCACTCATCGGTGGGCCAGCGGAGCCGTTGCGCCTCAGGGTTATCTGTTGATACAGAATTTTCGTCTCGATCGGGCCACGCCCGTCTGGACATATCAAGCCGGCTCCATTGGCATCGAGAAAACTATCTGGATGCGCCACGGCGAGAACACTACCTACATTCAATACACGCTCCTCGAGTCGGCGTCACCCGTGGCGCTGGAGTTGAAAGCGCTCGTCAATTACCGCGACTTTCACGCTGCGACACACGCAGGCGACTGGCGAATGCGCGTTGAAGTGGTGCAGAGCGGCGTTTGCGTCACGGCGTTCGAGGGCGCGGCGCCATTTTATGCACGGTGCGCCGGAGCGGCGTGCGAGCCGCAACATACGTGGTACCGCGATTTTCTTTTTCCGCGCGAAGGCGAGCGCGGCCTTGACGACCGTGAAGATCAGCTCTATGCAGCGCGGTTTGTTGTAGAGCTGCAAAAGGGGCAGACCGTAACCATGGTTTTCTCGACGCAAAAGGATGCGGATCTCGATGGCCCGCGCGCAAGGAAGAAATAAGGCGCGAGTCCAAAATCCAGTCTGCCGCGAGCGAGCTCATGCAAACTCCGTCGGGCGAAACTGCGCCGACCTGGATTCCTCAACTGGTTCTCGCGGCCGATCAGTTTGTGGTCAAACGACCGTTGCCAGGCCAGACGGCGGGAAAGTCCATTATCGCAGGCTATCATTGGTTTGGCGACTGGGGCCGCGACACCATGATTGCCTTGCCAGGCCTTGCTTTGGTTACCGGTCGCACGGGGGTCGCCAAACAGATCTTGCTGGCATTTTCACGGCTCGTCGACGGCGGAATGCTTCCGAATAACTTCCCGGACGCGGGAGGCACGCCCGAATACAACACCATCGATGCCACACTGTGGTATTTCGAAGCCGCCCGCCGATACTTCGCGGCCACGCAGGACTCAGCCACTTTGAAGAAATTGTTTCCGATTCTGGCAAAGATCGTCAGCGCGCATGTAAAGGGAACTCGATACAACATTCATGTTGATCCCGCCGACGGCCTGCTTTATGGCGGCGGCCCGGGCGTGCAACTGACCTGGATGGACGCGAAGGTCGGCGACTGGGTGGTCACGCCGCGCACGGGAAAGCCCATCGAGATCAACGCGCTTTGGATCAATGCGCTGGAAAGCATGGTGCAATTTGCCAGGAGGCTCGGATCCTCCGCTGATTTGTACGTCCAGCTTCTCGAGAAGGCCGAATCCGGTTTCGGCAAATTCTGGAATGCCCGGCGAAATTGTTGCTTCGACGTATTGGACTCACCCGGCATTGGCAGCGACTGCACCATGCGGCCAAACCAGATTTTCGCGGTATCGCTAAGCGCTAGCCTGCTTTCGGTGGAGCAGCAGAAGGCTGTCGTCGATGCCTGCGAGTCGCAATTGTTGACTCCCTTTGGATTGCGGAGTCTTGCGCCGCACGAACCCGGTTACACTGGGGCTTACTCCGGCGGACCGCGCGAGCGCGATGCCGCCTACCATCAGGGAACCGTCTGGGGCTGGCTGCTCGGACCATTTGCGCTCGCTCACTATCGAGTTTACAAGGACCGCACGACCGCACGCGGATTCCTGGAGCCCCTGGCGGCGTCTATCGATTCTCACGGTCTCGGAACGCTCGCGGAAATATTCGACGGTGATGCGCCCCATCGTCCGCGCGGATGTATCGCGCAAGCCTGGACGGTCGGCGAGCTTCTTCGTGCCTGGAAAGAACTCCAGGCGCCACCATCTGAATAATCTGAGATGTTTGTATTCCGGGATCTAGCCGATCTCACTCAAATCGAATGGCGGCCGGTTCGTATAGTTCGATCAAAACCTTTTTGCCATCGGCACCATCCACCAAGAAAAAATTGACGCGAGTCCCATCAGCGCCCGGACGGGCTTCGGGATATACCGCAGCCGCCGCAAACTGATCCCGCAAGATTGCCGTAGCGCGGTTTACATCGCTGCAGCGGAATTCCACTTGTTGTATACCTTCGCCGAACTTCGAAAGGAACTTTGCAATGGCTCCCGATCCTTCCGGATGACGAGAAGTCAGCACGTCCAGCGTGGCGCCTCCTTCAAAGCGCAGCGTGAATTCGCACGCATCCTGTTCCGGAGGCACTTCCGCCAGCTGCGGCCAATCGTTCGCCTTACGAATTTTTGCAAAGGTTTCCGGCCGACCGGCCAGCCCTACGGTCGTTTCAGGATCTTTGCCGAGTAATCGCGCGAATTCGTCATTCTGACGCCAACGCCGCATTGCGTGGTCTGCGAGCAAGCGGCCTACTGCATAAATTTGCTTGGCCGCTGCCGCACGCGTGCTGTCTTCGGGCGAAGACAAGGCAGCGATCCATTCTTCTTTCAGGCTACGCATGAGTGTCTACTCCGCGCATGCTCGAGACCTGCCATTCGTACTCAGTATCGCGCAACTTCACGGTTTTCATTCCGTTATGTTTTTCTTCGCCAGCAGCGAAAAAAGCACGGTCAGCAAAAGCATTCCGACCACGATTCCCAGTGACAGTTCCACGGAAATCTTCAGCCACGGCTCGGCAATCATTTTGGCCCCGACGAAAATCAATACCAGCGCCAGGCCAATCTTCAGATATTCGAGCTTTTCCAGCACGGCGGCCAGAAGAAAATAGAGCGCACGCAATCCCAGGATCGCAAACACGTTGGAAGTGAACACGATGAAGGGATCGCGCGTGATGCCGAACACCGCCGGTATGGAATCCACGGCGAAGGTTACATCAGTAATTTCCACCACCAGTAGCACCAGAAAAAGCGGCGTGGCGAAGAGTTGGCCGTTTTGCCGCGTGAAAAACTTTCCGCCGCTATATTCTTTGGTCAGGCGCAGATGTTTGCTGAAATACCGCACCAGGAAATTCTTCTGCGGATCACTCTCCTGGTGCCGCGCTATCAACATGTGGACGCCGACCAGCACGATGAACGCGCCAAAGACATAC
>WNFP01001694.1_pt1 | contig 31942 bp, 28 predicted proteins | sample 5400201 | NCBI WGS metagenome assembly WNFP01 (sample SAMN13153355, study PRJNA577476) | soil metagenome | isolation source: 115 cm saprolite under Madrone tree | place: USA:California | collected 2016-06-14 | reverse complement strand
CTCGCCAAGATCAATTCACGGAAAGTGAATCACGAATCGGCAATCCGAACAATTTCTTCACAACCTCTTGCGCGGGAATGACGGCAACAGAACGGCAACAGAGAGGTCGGAGAACCCAAATGCGATCGCCCTGGTTCAGGGAGCCGGGCGTCGAATCGGCGCTGAATTCAGGCCCGCGAGGTTTGACGCGCCGGGCGATGCTGCTTAGAACCCATTCGCCGGAACGGTCGGGCCCTATCCTGGTGGATTTCGACCTTGCCGGCGCCATATAAGCGGGTCCCGATGCCGAAGCCTCGCCACGATCCACATCAGCTGGCCCTGAAGGCCTATGGCAAGGGCGACTTCTCGACGGCCGAACGGCTCTACACGAAAATGCTCCGCCAGGCGCCCGGCGATTTCAACGCGCTCCATATGCTGGGCGTCATCCGCGCCCAGCAGAAGAAATTCGGCGAGGCCGATCGCCTCATCGCCAAAGCCCTCCAATACGGCAAAAGCGCCGAGGCGCTCAGCAATCACGGCAATGTGCTGTTGGAACTCGGCCGCCACGAGGAGGCCGTCAAGCAATTGCATCACGCCCTGCTTATCCGGCCGGATTCGGCGGTGGCCCAATTCAATCTCGGCAACGCCCTGGTCAAGGTTCAACGCCTGGAGGAGGCGGCCAAGGCCTTTGCCGCCGCGATCGCGCTCAAGCCGGACTTCCCGGACGCCCTGCAAAATTATGCCGAGGTCCTGCGCGATGTCGGCCGGCACCGGGAGGCCATGACAATGCTGCGCCGGGCCGTGTCCCTCGCGCCGGCGGATCCGCATCTGCAGATCGCGCTGGGTGTCGCACGGCAGGAGTTGGGCGATATGCAGGGCGCGAGGGCGGCTTTCGAGGCGGCGCTCGCCCTGGATCCATCGGCGACCGGGGCCTATTTTCACCTGGTAAGGCTGAGCAAGGTAACGACGGGCGACGACGTTCTCCCGCGGATGGAGGCGCAGTCGCACCAGGCGAATGCACTTGCGCCAGAGTCCCGTGCCGTGCTGGGTTTTGCCCTGGCCAAGGCGTACGAAGACATCGGCCGCTACGACGACTCCTTTGCCAATCTGCTGGAGGCGAACCGCCTGGTACGGGCCGCCATAAGCTTCGACGAGGCCGCTCTGTGCGGTCGCTTCGAGCGCCTGCACCGATCCTTTACGGCGGAACTGCTGGCCCAGAAGGCGGGCCTGGGCTGTCGATCGACGTTGCCGATTTTCATCGTTGGATTTCCCCGCTCGGGCACGACGCTGACCGAGCAGATTCTCTCCAGCCATCCCCAGGTCCATGGCTCCGGCGAAAATTCCTACATCGAGAAACTGGCATCGGCCGACATCATGGCGGTGAGGACCGCCCCCGGCGAAAGCGGCAGGATAGGTTTCCCCGAAAGTTTGTCGCAATTGCCGGCGGATCGTTTCCGCCAAGCGGGCGAGCGCTACGTCGAGAGCCTTCGCCGAATTGCTCCCGACGCGCCGCATATCACCGACAAGCTGCCGGCGAATTTCATGTTCATCGGGTTCATCCGAATGATCCTGCCGAACGCCCGGATCATTCATGTGCGGCGCGATGCCATGGACACATGCATCTCGTGCTTTGCGCAGCGCTTCCGCCTCGACAATGTGGGCTTCGCTTACGATCTTGGCGAGCTCGGCCGCCAATACCGCATGTATATGGATCTGATGGATCATTGGGGCCGGGTTCTCCCGGCGGGCTCCCTGCTCGACGTGCAATACGAAGACCTGGTGGATAATCTGGCGCCTCAGGCTCGCCGGATCGTCGATTTCTGCGGCTTGGCCTGGGACGAACGATGCCTCGACTTCCACCGCACGGAGCGGACGGTGCAGACCGCGAGCCTGACGCAAGTACGCCAGCCGATATATCGATCCTCGCTCGAGCGCTGGCGGCGCTATGAGAAACACCTGGCGCCGCTGATCGCCGCATTGGGCCAGCCTGTCCCGGCCGCCGGGGTTGCGCAAGGCACCGGCGGACCCGGCGCTGTCGCGTGAAGACCGACGGGAACCGCCCATGCCCCTGCCCCCCCAAGACCTGCTTCAACTCGCCCTGAAAGCCCACCGCAAGGGCGACATCCCCGCGGCAGAACGGCTCTATTCAAAGCTGCTTCGCCAAGCACCAGGCGATTTCAATGCGCTCAACTTGCTGGGCGTCATTCGCGCGCAGCAGCGGAGATTTGCCGAGGCGGATCGTCTGCTTGCCAAGGCGAGCGAGATCAACGCCAGCAGCGAGGTGCTGAACAATCACGGCAGCGTGCTCATCGAACTCGGCCGCTACGCAGAGGCGATCGCGCGCCTGAATCGGGCGCTGCTGATAAAGCCCGGCTACGCCGAGGCGCATTTCAATCTCGGCAATGCGCTGCGGCGGTCGGGGCAAGCCGAACAGGCGGCAGAATCGTTCCGTGCCGCAATCAGGTTCAGGCCCGGTTACGTCGAGGCGCAGCAGAACCTGTCCGCCGCCTTGCGCGATCTCGGCCGCCCTGCCGAGGCGATCTCGGCCCTGCGCCAGGCCGTCGAAATCAACCCGCGAAACGCCGGATTGTACAACAACCTGGGGGTCCTGCTGCGCGATGCGGGGAGTCTCGATGAGGCCCGGCAGATGTTCGAACGGGCGATCGCCCTCGATCCCGGAATGATCGATGCCTATTATTATTGGGTGCGGTCGGGAAAGGTGCCGGTAAACCACGATTTCCTGGCCGCTCTGGAAGCCATGGAGCCGAGGGCTGGGACATTGTCCCGGGACGGCATGGCGACACTGCATTTCGCGCTGGGCAAAGCTTACGAGGATGTCGGGCGCTACGACGACGCATTTGCCAGCCTGCTGAAAGCCAATCGCGCGGCGCGTTCATCGATGGAATACGACGAAACGCGAGCCCGCGAATTCTTCGATCGCATAAGGACGATATTCGCGGCGCCCCTGATGGCCGACAAGGCCGATCGCGGCAGCCCATCGAGCCTGCCGATCTTCATTGTCGGCTTTCCCAGATCGGGCACCACCCTGACGGAGCAAATTCTGGCAAGCCATCCCAATGTGCATGGCGCCGGCGAAATCGGCTTTGTGGAAGAACTGACGGGCGAGGCCGTCGTGAGTGACGGCGGCGAGATCGCCTTTCCCGAAAGCCTGCCGCGGCTGGGGGCCGAGAGCCTTCATCGGCTCGGCGAAAGCTATGTCGAGCGTCTCGGCCGAACCGACCCCGCCGCCGCTCACGTCACCGACAAGAACCTGGGAAACTTCGGCTTCCTCGGCTTCATCAATCTGATCCTGCCGAGAGCCAAAATCATCCATGTGCAACGCGACCCCTTCGATACCTGCCTGTCATGCTTTTCGCTGCGGTTTGCCGGGAACGGTTCGGGCTTCATCTACGACCTCGGTGAACTCGGCCGCCACTACCGCATGTATCAGCAGATGATGGACCACTGGCGCCAAATGCTGCCGCCGGGCGCCATGCTCGAGGTTCAATACGAAAACATCGTGGAAAATCTAGAAGCCGAGGCCCGCCGCATGGTTGCGTATTGCGGCCTCGCGTGGGACGAGCGCTGCCTGGCCTTCCACGAAAACGAGCGTTCGGTTCGCACCGCCAGCGTCACCCAGGTGCGCCAGCGTATCTACCGATCTTCCGTTCAGCGCTGGCGGCGCTACGAAAAGCATCTGGGTCCGCTGGCGGATGCCCTGGGCCTTTCGCTCACTGCGGCGCCGCGGCGTTAGGCGGGCGCCGCAGGGTGGCCCTCAGCAGGCTTCGCCGACCGCGCGAAACCGGCCTGAGTTCGCGCAGCATCGTGCCGGCGTAGACCAGCGCGCCGCCCGTGCCGGGACGGTAGCTGTGCGGCCCATATTCGGGAAACAGGATATCGCCGCCCTCATAGGCCCCATCCGCCAGATCGAGAATAAGGAAAAAGGATCGCCCCTCGACCGCCGGATCCACGACCTCGCGCCGCCGGTCGGCGCTGGCAGAGGCAATCGCATTTTCCCAGCCCAGCATGACCGAGTCGAAGACGAAATCGTCGAAGGAGAAGGCCTTCTCCACCTCCGGGCCAATTCGCCGAAGCAGGACTTTGCCGATGCGCTCTGCGAGCGCCGGCTCGCCGAGCGGCACGGAGCCGCCGGCCGCGTCGCCGGCCGGCATTCCATCCAGCAATTGCCGGCAGTCTTGCGCATCGAGGACGCCGGGCAACAGCAGGATCGGCGCCATTGCCGAGAGGCGCTGCGGCGGTTCCGACGGCCGCGCCGTCAGCATCGCGAGCGCCCAATCCGCCTGGCCGGATGCGGGCCCGCGCGCCGCGATGATGCGCTGGTTGCCATCGAGCACGAAGCAGGCCACGCCGGTGAATGGGAACAGGGCCGCCGTGCGCAGGCCGAGGTTGACGACGCCTTTGATGTCGGCGAGCCAGAGGGCATGCTCCGGTATGATCTTGGCGACCATGGACAGCGATTCGATGCCGTCATTGGAGATGATCGTCAGCCCGGCGCCCATTTCGTGCAGCGTCGGGGCCAGCGCGGCGAATCCCTTGATTTCGTCCCACTGTTCCTGCACGACCGTGTTGGCGGCCAACACGAGCACCGTCGGCGCCCCGGTGACCGTCTGATAGAAGAAGCGCAATTCGCCCTGCGGATCGGGCAGCACGAAATCGGGCAGACGATCGCCGGACCATAGCAGGCGCTCGCCCTCGGGAACGCCAGCCGGCGTTTGGCCGTCCTCTTTCGAGGGATCTTTCGCCTTGCTGCCCGGCGTGTCGTCAATCATCTGTCGGCATCCCTGTCGGCCTAAGTCTTGAATAGGATCGAAAAAGTCTCGGCCCCGACGGGCCCCGGACGACTGGATCGGAATCTAGGCCGATACGTTCGCCGTGCGGGATTTTGCCGGCGATTCCTTGATGGGCCAATAGCCAAACCGGCGCATCTGCGGTTCGTGCGCGGCGACGACGGCTTCCACCTGGGCGGGCGTCAAGACATCGCGCCACCCGCCGGCCTTGCCTTGACGAAAGAATCGCGCGGATTTTTCCGAACGCTCTGCGAAACCTTCCTCTTCCTCTTTCTTGCGCAAGGCTTCGAAGGACGACAAGTCGACGGCGCGGGACAACCGATCGCGGCTAACCGGCAGACGCAGGAACTGGGTCAGCCCGCCGAAGGTTTCTATTGGGCGGGCCACCATGTCTTCGTAGCGCATGACATGCAGCGTGGGCGATGGCCGGCCGGTCCAGCTCTCGACATGGCGCGACCAGGAACAGTGAATCTCGTAGGTGAAGAGTTTGCCGCCGTTGACCCGCAATTCCTCGAGGCTCGTGTTCGCTATGGATTCGTCGATAGTAAAGCCATAGTGATCCGCATGACTGACAACCATGTCGAGAGGATTGCGCACGACATAGATCGCGCCGGCGGTATGCTCCATGTAGTGCAGCGGCCGGTCGAGATATTCGACCAGGGCATTATGCGTCTTGACGAAGATGTTGTCGGGCGTGCGCTGGGTGAAGAGTTCCTGTACCCTGGGACGAAGGATCGAGATCTCCTCGTCGGTCATCTCCTTCAACGGCTTGCGCAGAAACGACTGATACGAAGGCCCGTGACTATCGCCCATGGAATAGTCCGTCATCCGATTCAGATCGTAGGTTTCCTTCGGGTCGCGCAGCAGGTTGTGCAGGAAGGCGCGCAGCCAGGTATTGCCCGATTTGGGATAGGAGGCGAGCCAGATGATCTTGCCCATGGCCGAACCGTCGCGGGATTGTTGTCGTGAATGGGCATGTGATTAAGGCAAAACCGCCTTATATGCAAAGCGAAACCCAGACGCCGCGAGGCCTGTGGCTTGACCCGGCGGGCGAGTTTTGCTTAGGTCCTGCCGCAAGGGCGCGAATGGGTCGCCTTTCAGGGAGAAGTAAGTGATTTCATGCCCCCTCGACAGCCGGAGCGGCCGCTGGCTGCGCGCTGCCTTGGCTTTGCCGGCTATCGTTCTGGTCTGGGGCTTAGCCGCCTGCGGCAGCGATGTGCCGATCGAGGACAAATATCCGATCGAGCGCCTGCCCGGTGACAGCAAGGCCCGTTACGAGAACCCCTCCAGCGTCTTCGGCCAGGGCGGCCTGTTCGGCAACAGCGACCAGGCCAAGACCGGCGATCAGGGCGGGGGCGTCCTCGGGGTCAACAGCCTGCTGTGGCGGGCCTCGCTGGATACCGTCTCCTTCATGCCCCTGGTTTCGGCCGATCCTTTCGGCGGGGTGATCATCACCGACTGGTACAGCCCGCCCGCCACCCCGGGGGAGCGATTCAAGATCAATATCTACATCCTGGGGCGCCAGCTTCGCGCCGACGGCATCCGGGCCTCGGTATTCCATCAGGTCCAGCAGGGTACCGTCTGGACCGACGCGGCGGTGGCGCCCAATACGGCGACCGATCTGGAGAACGCCATCCTGACCCGGGCGCGCCAGATGCGAATCGCCGGCGGCGCCTGACCGGCGCGCCCGCCGGCTGGCGGCGCGCCTTGTCGCCCGAGTCCCTAGCCTGCGTGTCGTCATAACCGATGTCCTCACCGCCCGATTCTCCATCGCCCAGCCCTTCATTGCCCAATTCGCGCTACAATTTTCGCGAGAGCGAACGCAAATGGCAGGCCGCCTGGGCCGAACGCGGCAGCTTCACCGCGCGTCTCGATCCATCGCGCCCCAAGTATTACGTGCTGGAGATGTTTCCCTACCCTTCGGGCCGCATCCACATGGGCCATGTGCGCAATTACACCCTGGGGGATGTGATCGCCCGCTTCAAACGGGCCCGCGGCTTCAATGTGTTGCATCCCATGGGTTGGGATGCCTTCGGCCTGCCGGCGGAAAACGCGGCCATGGAGAAGAAGGTCCATCCGGCGAAATGGACCTACGACAACATCGCCACCATGCGCGATCAGCTGAAGTCGATGGGCCTCTCCCTCGACTGGAGCCGCGAGATCGCCACATGCCATCCGGAATATTATCGCCACGAACAGGCGATGTTCCTCGACATGCTCGAGGCGGGCCTGGTCTATCGGGGGGAGGCCAGCGTCAATTGGGACCCTGTGGACCAGACCGTGCTGGCCAACGAACAGGTCATCGACGGCCGGGGCTGGCGCACGGGGGCGGTGGTCGAACGGCGCAAGCTGGCCCAATGGTTCTTTCGCATCACCTCCTATAGCGAGGAACTGCGCCGGGACCTGGAACGACTCGAGCGCTGGCCGGCCAAAGTCCGGCTGATGCAGGAGAACTGGATCGGCCGCTCGGAAGGCGCTCAGGTCTTCTTCCCGCTGGCCGGACGCGCCGACAAGCTGGAGATCTTCACCACCCGGCCGGATACGCTGTTCGGCGCCTCCTTCATGGCCATCGCCGCCGATCACCCGCTGGCGGGCGAACTGGCGGCCAAGGATCCGAAACTGGCCGCCTTCGTGGCGGAATGCCGCAAGTCGGCCACCACCGCCGAGGCGCTGGAAACCGCAGAAAAGAAGGGCTATCGCACCAATCTGGAGGCGGTTCATCCCTTCGATGCCGGCTGGAAACTGCCCGTCTATGTAGCCAATTTCGTTTTGATGGAATACGGCACCGGCGCCATCTTCGGCTGCCCGGCCCATGACCAGCGCGATCTCGAATTCGCCCGCAAATACGGCTTGCCGGTGAAGCCCGTCGTCATCCCGCCCGGGGCCGATCCCGAGTCGTTCACCATCGGCGATACGGCCTATGTGGACGATGGCCGGATCGCCCGCTCCGATTTCCTGGACGGCCTCGGCGTGCCCGAAGCCATCGCCGCGGCGATCGCCCGGCTGGAGGCGCTGGGCGCCGGGCAGGGTACGGTGCATTATCGCCTACGCGACTGGCTGGTTTCGCGTCAACGCTATTGGGGCTGTCCGATCCCGGTCATCCATTGCGGGGCTTGCGGCATCGTGCCGGTTCCCAAGGCCGAACTGCCCGTCCGCCTGCCCGAGGATGTCACCTTCGACAAGCCGGGCAATCCCCTGGAACATCATCCCACATGGAAACATGTTAATTGCCCGAGTTGCGGCAAGGCGGCACGGCGCGAGACCGACACCTTCGACACCTTCATGGATTCCTCGTGGTATTTCGCCCGTTTCTGCTCGCCGCGCAGCAACGAGCCCTTCGACCGGCCAGCGGTCGATTACTGGCTGCCGGTCGACCAATATGTCGGCGGAATCGAGCATGCCATCCTCCACCTGCTCTATTCGCGCTTTTTCACCCGGGCGATGAAGCGCATTGGCCTCATCGGCCTCGACGAGCCCTTCGCCGGGTTGTTTACTCAAGGCATGGTCTGTCACGAGACCTATCGCGATGCCGCGGGCAATTGGCTGCTGCCGGAGCAGGTGGCCAAGGCCGCCAATGGCGCGCTGGTTTCCACCCTGGACGGCACGCCGGTCGAGGTCGGCCGCTCCGAGAAGATGAGCAAGTCGAAAAGGAACGTCATCGATCCGACCGAGATCATCGGAACCTACGGCGCCGATACGGCGCGCTGGTTCATGCTGTCCGACAGCCCGCCCGAGCGCGACCTGGAATGGACCACGGCCGGGGTCGAAGGCGCCTGGCGTTTCTGCCAGAGATTGTGGCGCATGGTCATGGCATCGCTGGCGGCTCTGCCGGCGGATAGCCCGGCCGCCGCAACCAACAATCCCGCGGCCGTCGCGCTGCGCCGGACGACCCATAAGACAATCGCCGGCGTCACCGAGGACATCGAAAAATTCCGCTTCAATCGCGCCGTCGCCCGGCTGTATGAATTCGCCAATGCCTTCGACGATGCCAAGGGCCTCGATCGCGACCTGGCGGTTGCGCGCCGCGAGGCACTGGAAACCATGACCCGTCTGCTGGCGCCCATGATGCCGCATCTGGCCGAGGAGCTGTGGCAGCGCCTGGGCCATCGCACATTGCTCGCCGAATCTGCCTGGCCGTCCGCCGACCCCTCGCTCACCGTCGACGACGAGGTGACGATCGCGGTCCAGGTCAACGGCAAGCTCAGGGCCACGCTCACCTTGCCCCGCGATATTTCCAGCGAAGATGGCGAACGGGCGGCGCTGGCCGACCCCCATGTTCAACGCGCCCTGGCCGGCAAATCGCCGCGCAAGGTGATCGTGGTGCCGAATCGGATTATCAATGTCGTGGTCTAGGGCAACCCTCGCTTGCCTGGCGCTGCTTGCGCTCGCGGGCTGCGGCTGGCAGCCGCTCTATGGTCGGGTGAACAACGGCAGCGGTGGCGCCGCGGGCGGCAACGCCGGCCCCCAGTTGGCTGCCGTTCATATCACCCCCATCGCCGACCGGGTAGGCCAGAATCTCTACAACGCGCTGCGGGATCGAATTAACCCCGGCGGCGCGCCCGAGGACGCGCATTACGATCTGGTGGTCCGCATCTCCGAGACTAGCACCCAACTGCTGATATTGCAGGATCAAACGGCCACCCGCGTTACTCTGACCCTGAACGCCGCATACGCGCTTTACCAGCGCGGGACTCGCAACCCCGTATACCAGGGGCAGAGCCGGGCGACCACGACCTACGATTTGCTTAACAATGAGTACGCCTCCGTCCAATCCGCCGACGATGCCCATCGGCGAGGGGCGCTCACGCTTGCCGACGACATCTCGGAGCGGCTGGCGGTCTTCCTGGCGCAAACGACCGGCGGCTGACCGGCGCCAATGAAAGTCGCGCCGCGCGATCGAACCCGCTTCCTGAAGTCGGCGGATCCGTCGGTCGCCGCGGTGTTGTTCTATGGTCCCGATCAGGGTCTGGTGCGCGAGCGCGCCCTTGACCTGGTCGCCCGGGTGGCCGGCGATGCGGCCGATCCCTTTCGCGTCGCCGAACTGTCGGCTGCCCAGATGAAGGACGACCCTACGCGGCTGGCCGATGAGGCGGCCGCGCTCTCGCTCTCCGGCGGACGGCGCGTTCTCCGGCTGCGCGAGGCCGCCGACGGCCATGCCGATGCGCTGGGCGATCTACTGGCCGGCCCGCCGCCGGCATCGTTCCTGGTGCTGGAAGCGGGCGATCTCTCCCCCCGCTCCGCCTTGCGCAAAGTTTTCGAGAGCGCGGCGAACGCCGCTGCAATCGCCTGCTTTCTCGATGACGACGAGGCGCTGAGCGAGGTCATTGGCGAAACGCTGAAACGCCGCGGCCTCGGCATCGGGCAGGAGGCACTGTCCTATCTCATCGCCCATCTCGGGGGCGATCGCGGCGTGACGCGCCAGGAATTGGAAAAACTCGCCCTCTACGTCGGCCCGGACGCCAAGCAGGTGAGCCTCGATGACGTCGAAGCGGTCATCGGCGACAGCTCGGCCCTTTCTCTCGACGATCTGGTCTTCGCGCTGGGCGAGGGCGAGCGCGCCGCCATCGACCGCGCCTACGCCCGCGCGTTGACCGAAGGCAACGAGGAGATCGCCATTCTGCGGGCCGCCGCGCGCCACATCATGCGCCTTCATCGGGTGGCGAGCGCGGCCGACCCGCGCGCGGCCATCAAGACGCTTCGTCCGCCTGTCTTCTTCAAACTCGAAGGGCGATTTCTGGCCCAACTCCGGCTCTGGTCCGCCGAGCGTCTGGGCGAGGCCCTCGCCCGGCTGAACCGGGCGGAGATCGACATCAAGACCGGCGCTCAGCCGAAGGCCGCCGTCGCCGAACGGGCCCTGCTGGAAATCGGCAGCCTGGCGCGCGGCCGGCGCTGAACGACAGACCGGCGAATGGCGAACGGACGAGAAGGATTGAGGCGTGCCGTCCTAGCCGTCGCGATTGAGGCGGCGGATCACGTCGTCCAATTGTTCAAGCGAGCGGTAGCGGATGGTCAAGCTGCCGCCCGCCGCGCCATGGGCGATTTCCACATTCAAGCCCAGAACGCGCGCCAGATCACGTTCCAAGGCGCGCGTGTCTGCATCCTTGGGCGATGGCGCTGCCTTCTTTTTCCGATTGGGCCCGGCGCCGCTGCGTGCCGCCAGCGCCTCGGTCTGGCGCACCGAAAGGCCTTCGGCCACCACCTTTTCGGCCAACGCCACTGCGTCGCGCGCGCTCAACAGAGCGCGGGCATGGCCGGCAGTGAGCCGGCCCTCGATCAGCAGCGCCTTCACCTCATCGGGCAATTTCAATAGCCGCAGCGTATTGGCTATATGGGCGCGGCTCTTGCCCACATTGCGGGCCAGATCTTCCTGAGCGAGGCCGAATTCCTCGATCAGCCGATGGTAGCCCTCGGCCTCCTCCAGAGCCGAGAGATCGTGGCGCTGCAGATTTTCCACCAGCGCCAGCTCCAACACTTCGCGGTTGGCCAGATCGCGCACCACGACGGGAACCTCGTGCAGCTTGGCGAGCTGGGCCGCGCGCCAGCGCCGCTCGCCGGCGACGATCTCGTGGATTTCGGGCCTGGTCGGGTGGCGGCGCACCAGGATCGGTTGCAGGATGCCATTGGCGCGGATGGAATCGGCAAGCGCTTCCAGCTCGGCCGCGTCGAAATGCCGGCGGGGCTGGAGCGGGCTTGGCTCGAGCTGGCCGATGGGGAGATGGCGCTGGCTGCGCGCCGCGGCGGGCGTCGGAGCGGCGCCCTCGCCCAGGAGTGCCGAGAGGCCGCGACCCAACCCTCGTTTTCCGTCCGCCATCATGCGCTCACTCCCGCCGGCTGCTCGCGGCGCAAGACTTCGCCGGCGAGATGGATATAGGCCTGCGAGCCGGCGCAACGCAGATCGTAAAGCAGGGCGGGCTTGCCGTGAGAGGGTGCCTCCGAGAGCCGGATATTGCGCGGGATCATCGTCTCGTAGACCTTGGCGCCGAAATGCTTGCGCACGTCTGCGGCCACCATGTCGCACAAATTGTTGCGCCGGTCGTACATTGTCAAAACAACGCCCTGTATTTCCAATTCGAAGTTTAGATTGTGTTTCACCAAATCGACGGTTTTCATCAACTGACTTAACCCCTCAAGTGCATAGTATTCGCATTGCAATGGCACAAGTACCGCGGCCGCGGCCGAGAGCGCGTTGACCGTCAAAAGATTGAGTGAAGGCGGACAATCGATGAGCACGAAATCGAAGCGGCCGGCAACCGGCGCCAGCGCATCGCGCAACCGAAACTCGCGGTTCGGGATTCTCGCCAGCTCCAGTTCTGCCCCGGCGAGATCGACCCCGGCCGGCAGGACCGAAAGCTGGGGCACCTGGGTTGGCATGATGGCGCCGGCCATGGGGAGGCCATCCACCAGCACGTCGTAGCTGTCGTGCTCGATCGAGTCGCGCGCCACGCCGAGACCCGTGGTGGCGTTGCCCTGGGCATCGATATCCACCACCAGCAGGCGCTTGCCGCAGGCGGCCAGCGCCGTGGCCAGATTGATGGCCGTCGTGGTCTTGCCCACCCCACCCTTCTGGTTGGCCACGGCGAAGACCCTTGCCATCGAACCCCCGGCCAGATTCATAGATGCAACCCCTTGATTCTCAACAATAAACCGGACGACTCGGCCGGGTTGGCGAAGCGCTCGACCGACATTGTCCATCTTTGCCCGGCGAGGGTCAATTCATCCTCCGCCTTGCGACCCTTGAGGAACAGGCAGACCCCCTCGGGCTTCAGAAAGCGCGCGGTGTAGCCCAGCAGGGTGTCGAGATCAGCCAGGGCGCGGGCCGTCACCACGTCGGCGGCGATCGGCTCAACGGCCTCGATGCGGCCTCGATGAACGCTCACCTTCCCGGGCGCGAAGAGCCGCGCCGTTTCGCTCAGAAATGCGCATTTTCGGGTGTCGGATTCGATCAAATGGATTTCGGGGAAGCCCATGATGGCCAGAACCAGCCCCGGGAAGCCTGCACCACTGCCAAGATCGACCAAGACTCCGCTTTCCGGGGGGATCAAGGGCCAAAGGGCGGCCGAATCCAGCATATGGCGGCGCCAAAGGTCCGGCAGGCTGTCCTTGGCGACCAGATTGATGGCCTTCTGCCATTTAACGAGAAGGGCGGCGTAGCCCTCCAGCCGGCTCAATGTTTCACGTGAAACACCCGTCGCCTCGGCGAACCCGGCCGGGTCGAGGGGTGGCAGGCTCAAGCGGACAGGACCTCCCCCTGCCCCGGCTCTTGCCCTTGCCCTTGTCCAGCCCGCCGCCGGACATGGCCCAGGAGCGCGGTCAGGGCCGCCGGCGTCATGCCCGGAATCCGCCCCGCCTGGCCCAATGTGGCGGGCCTCGTGGCCGCCAGCTTGAGGCGGCATTCGGCCGATAGCCCGCCCACCGTCCCATAATCGAGGCCGGCCGGCAGATGGAGAGCTTCGTCACGGCGGAAGGCCAGAATATCGGCCTCCTGGCGATCGAGATATCCGGCGTATCGGGCATCGATCTCGATCTGCGCCGCCACATCGGGACGCAGGCCGCCGAGTTCCGGCCAGATCCGGCATAGCGCGGCCAGATCGATCCGAGGATGACCCAGGAGCTCGCAGGCGGTCCGCCGCACGCCGTCCTGGGCGATGGCGAAGCCCGCGGCCTTGAGCTCACTGGGGCTGGCGGCCAGATGGGCCAATCGGGCCCGGGTGTCGACTAAAGCCGCGGCCTTGGCCGCAAAGGCCCGGGCGCGATCTGCCCCGACGCAGCCCCAGGCTTCGCCACGCAGGGTCAGCCGCTGGTCCGCATTATCGGCCCGCAGCCGCAGGCGATACTCGGCCCGCGAGGTGAACATCCGATAAGGCTCGTCGGCACCACGCGTCACCAGATCGTCGATCATGACGCCGATATAGGCCTCGGCCCGGTCCAGCACGGCACCGGCCCCGGCGGCATTGAGCCCGGCCATGAGGCCCTGGGCGGCAGCCTCCTCGTAACCGGTCGTGCCGTTGATCTGCCCGGCCAGGAACAGGCCCGGCAGGCGCCGCACCTCGAGGCCCGGGGTCAATTCCCGCGGGTCGACGAAATCATATTCGATGGCATAGCCCGGCCGCAGCATGGCCGCGCGCTCCAGACCGGGAATCGTCTTCAGCAGGTCGAGCTGCACGTCGCGAGGCAGCGATGTGGAGATGCCGTTGGGGTAGACCGTGGGATCATCCAGGCCCTCCGGTTCGAGAAAAATCTGGTGGCGCGCCTTATCGGCGAAGCGCACCACCTTGTCCTCGATGGAGGGGCAATAGCGCGGGCCCGTGCTCTCGATCCGCCCGGAATACATGGGTGAACGATGAAGATTACGGCGGATCAGCTCGTGGCCTGCCGGCGTCGTCTCGGTGATGTGGCAGGCGACCTGCGGCGCGGCGATCCGCTCGGTCAGATACGACATGGGCTCGGGCGGCTCGTCGCCCGGCTGGACCATGAGCCCGGCCCAATCGATGGTTCGCCCGTCCAGGCGCGGCGGCGTTCCGGTCTTCAGGCGGCTCATGGCCAAATCGAAGCTTTTCAGGGTCCGGGCCAGACCCAGGGCCGGCGCTTCGCCGACACGACCGGCCGGCGTGGTCTCCTCGCCGATATGGATCAGGCCGCGCAAGAACGTGCCGGTAGTCAGCACCGCCGCGGCGCAGGCGATTTCCCCGCCACCGGCGAGGCGGATTCCGGATAGCCGGCCAGACGCGTCGATCAGCAGATCCTCAACCGCGCCGCCACGGATTTCCAAACCCGGCTGTTCGGCCAGCAGGGTCTGGATCGCTCGGCGGTAAAGCTTGCGGTCGCACCGCCGGCCCCTTGCTGCGGTTGAGGACACGGAACTGGATTCCAGCCCGGTCGATGGCGCGCGCCATAAGCCCATCGAGCGCATCGATCTCCCGGACCAGATGGCCCTTGCCCAGCCCGCCGATGGCGGGATTGCAGGACATTTCGCCTATGGTGGCCAGGTTGTGGGTTACCAGCAGCGTGCGTGCGCCGCGCCGCGCCGCAGCGGCCGCCGCCTCGCAGCCGGCGTGCCCGCCGCCCACGACAATGACATCGAAACTCTCCATGGCGCGGCAATCTACCGATGGCGGCGGTTGACGTCAAAGCGGCTCATGTTTCACGTGAAACAGTTCGCAGGGACATTGAAGGCGCCGCATCATTTCCCGATGCAGAAATCCCGGAAAATCCTGTCGAGGACCTCTTCCACATCAACCCGGCCGGTGATCCGGCCCAGCGCCCGGGTGGCCAGGCGAAGGTCCTCGGCTATGAGTTCCGGTGCGGCGGCAGCGGCGGCGCGCGCCAAGATGGCGCCGCATTCCTCCAGGGCTTCGCGATGGCGCTGCCGCGTCAAGGCAGGCGCTTCGCCAGGCGATAGCCGGTCCACCACCAGCTCCTCGAGGCTTTTCAGGAGCCGATCGGTCCCGGCGCCGGATGTGACCGAGACGCCGAGCGCCTCCCGGCCCGAAACCTCGGGTACCGGCGGCAGATCGGCAGCAACATCCGCCTTGCTGATCAGGATCAGGGTGTCGTCATCGATCAAGGCGGCGGATTGGGGATCAACGGCCGGCCAGGCGGTCCCGTCGAACAGGATCAGCTTGAGATCGGCGGAATTCGCCCGGGCAATCGCCCGACGCACGCCCTCGGCCTCGATTTCGTCGACAGCGGCCCTGAGACCTGCGGTATCAGCCAGGATGACCGGATAGCCGGCGATATCGAGATGCACTTCAATGACGTCTCGGGTCGTGCCGGCGCGGGTCGAGACGATCGCCGCCTCGCGCCGGGCGAGAAAATTCAGCAGGCTCGATTTGCCGGCGTTGGGGGCGCCCAGGATGGCAACGGCGAAGCCCTCCCGGAGCCGCTCGCCACGCCGTGTGTCATCTATATGTTGTGTGATATTCTTTTGTAACCACTGTATACTGTGTTTAACACTATCAGGGGTGCCGGCGGGCAGATCTTCTTCGGGGAAATCGATCACCGCCTCGAGATGAGCCAAGCTACCCAGCAGACGCTCGCGCCAGCCGTCGTAAAGGCGGGCCAGTTCGCCATCCATCTGCCTGAGGGCTTGGCGGCGCTGGGCGGCCGTTTCCGCCGCCACCAGATCGGCCACAGCTTCGGCTTGAGTCAGATCGAGCCGGCCATTGTCGAAGGCCTGGCGGGTGAAGTCGCCCGGACCGGCGGGCCGAAGTTGCGGCAGCTGCGCCAAGGCCGCAAGCGCCGCCGCACCGATCGCGCGTCCGCCGTGGAGATGGAATTCCGCCATATCCTCGCCGGTCTCGCTCTTCGGTCCGGCAAACCAGAGCACCAGCGCATCGTCGATGCGTTCGCCCCGATGCAGGATTCGCCGCAGCGCGGCCAGGCGCGGCTTGGGCGGCTCGCGGCCCGTCAGATGGCGAATTGAATCGCCCGCCGCGGGCCCCGATACGCGCAAGACCGCGATCGCGCTCCGTCCCGCCGCGGTCGAAAACGCATAGATGGTCGGCTTGGTCGCGGGCTTGCTCACCGCGATGGCGGCAACTTGTCGTCCGGCTTCAGCATCAAGCGCTCGACGCGGCCGCCTTCGATCAGATGACGTTGCAGCACCTCGTCCACGTCCTCTCGGGTTTCGACATGGTACCAGACGCCTTCGGGATATATCACCATGGTGGGCCCGAGTTCGCAGCGGTCGAGACAGCCGCTGGTATTGATGCGCACGCGCGCGAGGCCGAATTCCTTGGCCCGCGCCTTCATATAGTCGCGCAGTTTCTCCGAACCCTTGGCCTTGCAGCAGCCGCGCGGATGGCCCGCCGGCCGCTCGTTGGTGCAGCAGAAAACGTGGGCCTCATAGTAAGGCGCCGGGTCGGCCGCCTGGGCACGCCCGGGCCGCGATAGATCGTTCATTCCCTATCCTGTTTTTTTGGGGGCTATTTCTTCTTCGGATCGGCGAAGCCGGCCCACATGGCGCCGCCCGGCATCCAGGCCTTCATCATCGCCTCGGGATCCATGGTTCCCATGGCCGCCTTCATTCGTTCCTGCATCTGGGCCATCATTTCCTTCTGCAACGGCCCGAGATCGGGTAAGCCGAAAAAGGCGCGCGCCTCCTCCGGCGTGCAATCGATATCGATCTTGACCTTCATATGGGCGGCCCTTCCTCTATTGGCAAATCCGCAGGAAGTTTAAGGTTGAGTCAGGCCTTGGCGCCAGCTTCTATGCGCCCCAAGTTTTGTGCGTCACCGTAGGAACGCCATGACATCGACAGCGTCGCGCAACCGCCTGGGCGAGGAGACCAGCCCCTATCTGCTGCAGCACAAGGCCAATCCCGTGCATTGGCAGGCCTGGGGACCCGAGGCGCTGGCCGAGGCCAAGCGGGAGAACAAGCCCATCCTGCTCTCCGTCGGCTATGCCGCCTGCCATTGGTGCCATGTCATGGCCCATGAGAGTTTCGAGAATGACGAGATCGCCGAGCTGATGAACGAGCTCTACGTCAACATCAAGGTCGACCGCGAGGAACGGCCCGATCTCGACAGCATCTATCAATCGGCTCTCGCGCTGCTGGGCCAACAGGGTGGCTGGCCCCTGACGATGTTTCTGACCCCCGATGCCCAGCCCTTCTGGGGCGGCACGTATTTTCCGCCGGAGGAACGCTGGGGCCGGCCAGGCTTCAAACAAGTGCTCCAGGGAATCGCCGGCGCCTATCGCGGCGATTTCGAGAGGGTCGGACAGAACGTCACGGCGCTCAGCGAGGCGCTGGCCAAACTCGCCCAACCGCAATCGGGATCGCCGGCGACGCCGGAAGTTCTCGACCGGATTGCCGAGCGCCTGCTGCAGGAAGTCGATCTCCAACACGGCGGCATCGGCGGCGCGCCGAAGTTTCCCCAGGGCCCCGTCTTCGAACTGCTCTGGCGCGCCGGCCAGCGCGGCGGCGATCGCCGCTATGCCGATGCCGTGCATCTGACTCTGGTCCGCATGAGCCAAGGCGGCATCTACGATCATCTGGGCGGCGGCTTCTCCCGATATGCCACCGATGCCCAATGGCTTGTGCCCCATTTCGAGAAAATGCTCTACGATAACGCCGCCCTCCTTGACCTCCTCGCCCATGCCTGGCAGGACAATGGCGCGCCGCTCTACGAACAGCGCATCCGCGAGACGGTCGGCTGGCTGCTGCGCGAAATGCGCGCCGCACAGGCACCCGACGGCGCACAGGCTTTCGCCAGCGCGCTCGATGCCGATAGCGAGGGCGTGGAAGGCAAGTTCTACGTCTGGAGCGAAGCGGAAATCGATGAGACGCTCGGCGCCGGAGCGCCGCTGTTCAAGCGGCATTACGACGTGACGCCTGCGGGCAATTGGGAAGGCCATACGATCCTCAATCGCACTGCCGATCCCGCCCTCGGCGACGCGGCAACCGAAGCCAAGCTCGCCGCATCCCGCGCGATTCTCCTGAAGCGTCGCGACAAACGCGTGCGTCCTGGTTGGGACGACAAGGTGCTGGCCGATTGGAACGGGCTGATGATCGCTGCACTCGCCCATGTCGGTGATATCTTCGGCGAGAAGAGCTGGCTCGAGGCGGCGCGCTCGGCGTTCGCCTTCGTGCGCGAGCATATGACGGCCAAGGGCCGGCTTCTTCATAGCTGGCGTGAAGGCCGCGCCCGTCATCCGGCGACCCTGGACGACTACGCCAACATGGCGCGGGCCGCGCTGGCGCTGGCCGAGGTCACCGGCGAGAAAAGTTACATCGCCCAGGCCGAGGCATGGGTCGGCGTGCTCGACAAACATTACTGGGACAAGGCAGCCGGGGGATATTTCTTCACCGCCGACGATACATCCGACGTCATCCTGCGCAACAAGAGCGCCGTCGACCACGCTACGCCATCGGGCAATGCGACAATGGTGGGCGTACTGGCTCGCCTCTTCTACCTCAGCGGAAAATCCGCCTATCGCGATCGCGCCGATGCCTTGAGCGGTGCCTTCGCCGGCGAGATCCACAAAAACTTTTTCCCCTTGGCGAGCTTTCTCAACGCCAATGAGTTCGCCCAGAATGCAATCCAGGTCGTGATCGTGGGCCAGCGCGGCACGGCCGACACCGACGCCCTGCTGAAAACCTTGCGGGGGCATTCCCTGCCGGATCTGGTCTTCAGCCTGGTGCCGCCGGGCGAGAGCCTGCCGGAAGGTCATCCGGCCCGCGGCAAGGGACAGAAAAAGGGCCGGGCGACTGCCTATATATGTCGCGGGGCGACGTGCTCACTGCCCATCATCGATCCCGCCGGATTCGACAAGGCCCTGACCCATGGTTGACCCAAGCCCGCCTGGGAAGAGCAAGGCGCACACCGCCACCATGAGCGTCGATACGCCGGTGGGCGTGCTGAGCCTGGTGGAACGCGACGGGGCAATCGTAGCCGTGCATTGGGGCAAGGCCAAGCAGGAGACCGAGACCCCGCTGCTGGCGGCGGCCAAGGCGCAGCTCGACGGTTATTTTTTCTGCGGGTTGAAGAATTTCGAATTGCCTCTCGCCCCATCAGGAACCGATTTCGACCGGCAGGTCTGGCGCGCCATGCTGGAAATTCCCTGGGGCCGCACCAAGACCTATGGCGAGATCGCGGCCGCCCTGGGCGGCACGGCACGCAATGTTGGCACGGCCTGCGGGCGCAATCCCATTCCCATCATCATCCCCTGCCACCGCGTGGTCGGCGCCGATGGCGCCATGATCGGCTATAGTGGCGGCGCGGGTGTGGAGAGCAAGGTCGCCCTTCTCGCCCTCGAGGGCGTGCTGCTGCCCCTTTAATTCTCCCCGTTCATTTTCGGAGGTCGTCATGCGTGCCCATGCCATTCGTATTCACAAAACCGGCGGACCAGACGTCCTGACCTGGGAAGATGTCGAGGTGGGCGAGCCGGCGGCGGGCCAGGTGCTGCTGCGCCAGACGGCCATCGGCCTCAACTACATCGACACATATCACCGCAGCGGGCTCTATCCCGTATCCCTGCCTTCGGGAATCGGGCTCGAGGGCGCGGCGATCGTCGAGAAGCTTGGGCCCGGCGTCAGCGACTTCAAGATCGGCGAGCGCGTCGCCTATGCCTCGGCCCCCATCGGCGCCTATGCCGAACTCCGCCTCTATCCCGCCGAACGGCTGGTGAAGATCCCCGCCGGCATTTCGGATCGCCAAGCCGCGGGAATGATGCTGCGGGGCATGACCGTCGAATATTTGATCCGCCGTACCTATGCCGCCAAGCCGGGCCAGAGCGTGCTGTTTCACGCCGCCGCCGGCGGCGTGGGCCTGATCGCCACCCAATGGTTGAAGCATCTGGGGGTGACGGTGATCGGCACCGCGGGCAGCCCGGAAAAAATGGCGCTGGCCAAGGCCCATGGCTGCGCCCATGTCATCGACTATCGCAAGGAAGACGTGGCCAAGCGGGTGCGGGAGTTGACCGGCGGCAAGGGCGTGCCCGTGGTCTATGACAGCGTGGGCAAGGATACATTCCAAGGCTCCCTCGACAGTCTCGCCCCGCGCGGCATGTTCGTGAGCTTCGGCAATGCCTCCGGCCCGGTACCCGCTTTCGAGCCGGCCATTCTGGCCGCCAAGGGCTCGCTGTTCCTTACCCGGCCCTCGCTCATTCACTACACCACCACCCGCGCCGATCTGCTGGAATCGGCCAATGCCTTGTTCGACGTGGTGGCCAAGGGCGCCGTCAAGATCGAAGTCAACCAGACCCATCCCCTGCGGGACGCAGCCCAAGCCCATCGCGATCTGGAAGCGCGCAAGACCACTGGCTCGACCATCCTTCTGCCATGAGTCGCGAGCGCTCGATTTTCTGGGCGCCCTGGGACGGCCGGGGGATGGAACATCTGCGGTTGACCCTGAACGACGAAGAGATCGTCGCCCGCGGTCTGGTGCTGGGATTTGCCGGCGGCATGCCGTTTCGCCTGCGCTACAAAATCAAATGCGATCGCCATTGGCGCACCCGCAAGCTGGAACTCGAGGTGCATGACCTCCACGGTACCCACGAGCGCAAACTGCGCACCGACGGCGAGGGCAATTGGCGCGAGCATGAGGGCGAGGCGCTCAGCGAGCTCGCCGGCTGCCTCGATGTCGATATCTCCGCCACGCCCTTCACCAATACGCTGGCGGTGCGCCGGCTCAATCTTCAACCGGCCGAGAATGCGGGCCTCTCCGTCGCCCACATCAAGATGCCGGAGCTCACTCTGCGCCCGGTCTCCCAGCGCTACACCTGCAATTGGCGCGCGCCCACCGGCGCACTTGTCACCTACGAGGGGCTCTTCCGCGGCTTCAAGGCCGATCTGGCGCTGGACGCCGATGGCCTGGTGATGGATTACCCCGAAACCTTCCGCCGGCTTGCGCCGCGCTGAACTTCACCCCTGCCTCAGAGCGGCTGTGAGAGACGGAAGGACAATCTTCCAGCCACTGGCCTTCGCCGCGACGAGGAGCCGCTCCAACTCGGCCGCATCCTTTTGTCCGCGGCCCGCAGCGGCAAGAGCCCGGGCGCGGGCGATTAGAAAATCTGTCATCGGCAGCGGCTCCGCGGCCATGCTTTTCTCGAGCGCCGCCGCATAGCGCTCGACGCCGGTCCAGTCTTGCGCGGCCAGACAGGCCTCTATCGCCAGGCGATTGAAAAAAAGGAAATTGTGGCTGACCGCACCCTTGGCGAGGACGGCTTCGCCTTCCTCCAACGCCGTAGCGCGCGCGCTTGCATCTCTTGCGATCACCGCTGCGACACCCAACCCAAAAGGCAGCATATAGCTTGGCTGCTCCCGTCCGATCTCGTTGGCGGCTCGAACTGTTTCACCGGCCCTCGGATCGCCGCTGTAATATTCTCCGAGCGCCTGCAGCATCAGGCCTTCGCCGATGAAACGCCGTGCGCCCAGTGCCCTGGCAATCTCCGTTCCGGCGAGTCCAGCCTCCAGGGCCAGCGAATATTCCTCCCTTTCGAAAAAGAGAAAATGCAAGCCGTGGTGGGCGATCATAGCGGCTCGACGATGGCCGATCTGTTCGGCGAGCGCAATTGCCCTCTGGGCCTGCTTCAGCGCCGCGTCGAAATCCATTTCCAACATCAGCATCATGCCCAGCATGGGCAGATTCGCCGCTTCGATACGAGAAAAGCCACGCGCCGCGCAAAGCTCAACACAGCGCGAGAACATCTTCCCCGACGTGCGGAACAGGCCGCGCATATAGTTGGCGTCAGCGAGGCCGCCGAGCGCACGCGCCTGCTCTTCCATCGCGCCCGCTGCCTCCGCCTGGCGCAAGGCTTCGCCGTGCTCGGCGAGGCAGCGCACCATCTCGCCACGCGGGAAATGAATGTTGCCGCGCAATGTATGAATGCGCGATTGCTCGACGAGCAGGCCCCGCTCTTCCGCCTCGCGCTGAGCCCGGTCGAGGAGTGCCATCGCCTCCTCGAAGCGATCAAGCACCGAAAGACCATTGGCCAGCCCCAGAAGCGCGCGCAATCGCGGCTGCCCGGGCGCCGCCGCATCCGCCGCCATGCGGAAGGCCGATATGGCCTCCTCGGTTCGCCCGAGGCCCTGCGACAGCTCGCCCGAAAGATTGGCCAGGCCAACGCGGGTGGCCTCGGCGCGGGCCAACGCCAGGCCGCGCCCGACCAGGGACAGGGCTTGCTCGGTGCGATAGTCCGCCGCGGTGGATTCCGCCGCGGCAAGATAAGCTTCGGGCGCCCCGGGATCTTCGGCCATGTCGAGATGCTGGGCCTTCAGCGGCGGGTCGCGCTCGCCATACCAATCGGCAGCGGCACGGTGCAGCTCGCGCCGGCGCGCCTTCAAGAGCGAGGCATACACGCCCTCGCGCATCAAGGCATGAACGAAGGCGAGGCCGGCGCCGTCCTGGCGCAGGAATTGCTGATCGATCAGGTGGCGGGCCTCGTAAGTCGGATCGCCAAGCAAATGACGCAGTGCCGGCAGCGGTACCCGCTGGCCCAGGATCGAGGCGGCCTGCAAAGCCCGCTTCTCGGCTGCGGACAGGCGATCGGCACGGCCGAGTACGAGACTCTGCACCGACGCCGGCACGGCGCCGGCGGCGACCTCGCCAGTATGGCGCAGCAATTGCTCGAGGAAGAAAGGGTTGCCGCCGGCCCGTTCGACGCAAGCCGCGATTCGTTCATCGCGGCTGCCCAGAAGGTCGGCGGCGAGTTGGGATGATTCCACCGGGGTCAGGGGAGAGAGGTCGATGGTGCTGATCGCCGCCGAGCCGAGTTTGGCTCGCCAGCTGCGGTCGAGCGGATCGCCCTCGGGGCGCGTGGTGACGGCCAGCACGACGGGCGCTTCCGCCGTCGCGCCCCCCAGCGCCGCCAGATCGTCGAGCAATGTGGCATCGGCCCAATGGACATCCTCGACGGCCAGGAACACCGGCTGGCCGCCGGCCAGGCGCTTCGTCAGGCCGGTAAGCAGGCCACGCCGGCGAGCCTGGCGCGTGGCTTCGTCCATCGCCTGATAGAGGGCCCGGCTCTCGCCCTCGGCGGCGAGATCGAGAAGGTCATCGAGGGACGGCCGCTCATCGGCTTGCAACAGCCCCGCCACGAGCGCGCGCTCGGCCGCCGATTTCCGCTGGCGCTTGCCGGCCCCGGGCGCGATGTCGAGCAGACTGCGAGTCAAGAGCCGCATGGCGTCCTGGCCCTTGCCGGTGCCGAAATCGAGCACCAGCGACTTGTGGGTGGCAAAGCCGCGCCGGCGCCCTTCGCCCGCGGCCTCGTCGAGCAGGCGGCTCTTGCCGATGCCGGCCTCCCCACGCAGCACGACCAGGCGCCCGCGCCCGCTGTCTCGGCAGGCCTGCAGCAGCCCGTTCAGCATTATCAGATCGGCCTCGCGGCCGACAAAGGGCGTCGCCGGCCCAGAACCCGTTGCCAAACCTTCCAGGCGCCAGCCGGTCACCGGATCGGCGATGCCCTTCAGGGTGGCGGGCGTCAAGGCGCTGGCCCGGACGCGCCCTTCCAGCTGGCGCGCAAGTGCGTCGGAGATGACGGTCTCGCCCGGCCGCGCCAATTCGACCAGGCGCGCCGCCAGGTTCACCGCATCGCCCAGGACGGAATAGCCGCGGCCGATGCCGCCGGCGACCACTTCGCCGCCGGCGACACCGACATGGCTCGTCAGCGTCCGGCCCCAGGGGTCTTTCAGTTCTGCCACGGCCGCCTGGATGTCGAGGGCTGCGCGAACGGCCCGCAGCGCATCGTCGCCATGGGCGACGGGTGCTCCGAACAAGGCCATGACCGCATCGCCAATATGTTTGTCGACCGCGCCGCCGTATTGGGCGATGACCGCGTCGACGCGGGCATAGAACGCCTCGACCAGCCGACGCAAATCCTCGGCATCAAGCCTGGCCGAGAGCGCGGTGAAGCCGCTGAGATCGGCGAAGAGGATGGCGACCTGCCGGCGCTCGCCGCTGGCCTCGGCCGGCGCGCCGGGCGCGGGTAACGGGCTCGCCTTCGGTTCGACCTGGCCACAGCCGCCGCAAAAGCCCTCGCCGGCCGCGTTGGCGTAGCCGCATTGCGGGCAGGCCCAGCCAAGCACCGTACCGCAACCGGCGCAGAATTTGCGCCCCTCGCGATTGTCGAGATTGCAGCTCGGGCAGCGCATCGGCGCTCCTCCCTTGGATCGCCCAGCGAGAGGCCATGCTAGGGGGTGGCGAATGTGGCGGCAAGCGAGCCGTAGGAGAACAAGGACTTACGGTGGCGACGGCGGGCAGGCCTTCAGGATCTCGTCATGGGTGGCGTTGGGATCATCGTAGTCGGGCCGCACATCCGTGCGGTTCTCCATCACCAACCGGCTGCGGGATTCCGCCGTCATATGGCGGGCGAAAATCGGCGCCGCGCATTGGCAGAAGCTCTTCGTCTGCCTGTCGATTCCGCCGCTGGTGAGCGCCGCCGAGAGGCAGACCTGATTCATGCGCGCGATCAGCGCCGGATCGTCCGGCGCGATCGTGGTTTGAGCGCGAGCACTCACGGCGAATATGCCGAGCATCGTCGCCAAGCCGATCAGTTGCCGGCCAATTCGCATCGTCGTGGTCCGGGCGCGCGGTCCGTCTACTGGTTCATCGATTGGAAGAAATCGGAATTGGTCTTGGCATGCTTCAGCTTGTCGACCAGGAACTCCATCGCATCGGTCACGCCCATGGGCATGAGGATCCGGCGCAGCACCCACATCTTGCTGAGGGTGCCCTTGTCCACCAGCAGCTCTTCCTTGCGGGTGCCGGATTTGGTGATGTCGATGGCCGGGAAGGTGCGCTTGTCGGAGAGCTTGCGGTCGAGAATGATTTCCGAATTGCCGGTGCCCTTGAACTCTTCGAAGATCACTTCGTCCATGCGGCTGCCGGTATCGATGAGAGCCGTGGCGATGATGGTGAGCGAGCCGCCTTCCTCGATGTTGCGCGCCGCACCGAAGAAGCGCTTGGGCCGCTGGAGCGCATTGGCGTCGACGCCGCCGGTCAAGACCTTGCCCGAGCTCGGCACCACGGTGTTGTAGGCGCGCGCCAGACGGGTGATCGAATCCAAGAGGATCACCACGTCGCGCTTGTGCTCGACCAGGCGCTTGGCCTTCTCGATCACCATCTCGGCGACCTGGACGTGACGCACCGCGGGCTCGTCGAAGGTGGAGCTTACGACCTCGCCCTTGACCGAGCGGGCCATGTCGGTGACCTCTTCCGGCCGCTCGTCGATCAGCAGCACGATCAGGTAGCATTCGGGATGGTTCCTGGCCACCGCATGGGCTATGTTCTGCAGCATCACCGTCTTGCCGGTGCGCGGCGGCGCCACGATGAGCGCGCGCTGGCCCATGCCGAGCGGCGCGATCAGATCGATGACCCGGGTCGTCAGATCCTTCTTGGTCGGATCCTCGACCTCGATCTTCAATCGCCGCTCGGGATATAGCGGCGTCAGATTGTCGAAATTGATGCGGTGGCGGACCTTGTCCGGCTGGTCGAAATTGATCGTGTTGACCTTGAGGAGGGCGAAATAGCGCTCGCCCTCCTTGGGCGCGCGGATCTGGCCCTCCACCGTGTCGCCGGTGCGCAGACCGAAGCGGCGCACCTGGCTGGGACTGACGTAGATGTCGTCGGGCCCCGGCAGATAGTTCGATTCCGGCGAACGCAGGAAGCCGAAGCCGTCCTGCAGGATCTCCAGCACCCCATCGCCGAAGATGGCGGTATCGTTCTCCGCCAGGCGCTTCAGGATGGCGAACATCATGTCCTGGCGGCGCAGGTTGCTGGCGTTCTCGATCTGCAGGCTTTCGGCGAAAATCAACAGATCGGCGGGTGATTTACGTTTCAGTTCTTGAAGGTTCATGGCGTTCCGAGGGGGACGAGGAAGGGGGAGATGGGGCGGATTGCGCGAAGCCGGGCCAAAAGGGCCCCGGGCAGACCACCGAAATCGGGATGTCAGACGACACTTAAGACGAGGCCGCCCGAAGCGGGCAGACCTCATGCACTAAAGAACGGGGGAAGTTTTGTCAAATGAACTTTCGGACCCTGGGCTTGCCGGTGGTCGCTAGAAGGGCTTCAGCACCGCCAGCAGGACGATGAGAATCATGAGCAAGGTGGGCACCTCGTTCATCACCCGATAGAACTTGTCGCCATGGCGATTGGCATCGGCGGCGAATTGCCGGCGCCAGCGGGAATACCCCGCATGGACGAGCTGCATGGCGAGAAGCAGGAGCAGCTTGGCGTGGAACCAGCCCTCGCCCCAATGGTTGCCCCGCCAGGCGAGCAGCAGGCCGAAAATCCAGGCGGCGATCATCGCCGGGTTGATGATGGCGCGCAGCAATCGGCGCTCCATCGCCTTGAAGGTCTCGGACAGTTCGGAGCTCGGCTTGGCCCCTGCATGATAGACATAGAGTCGCGGCAGATAGAGCATCCCCGCCATCCAGGCGATGACGGCGATGATGTGGAGAGCCAAGAGCCAGGAATAGAGATCTCTCACGCCTGCGCGCCTCGATTGGATGCCCGACAGGGGCAGCCCCGCGATTCTGCCGGGCAGCTGCCGAAGGAAACAACGGGCCGGCCATCGCGCAAGGCTTGGCGAACGATGCGCCCAAGGCCGGCGATGAAGGCCGGATGGGTCGCCACGGTGGGGACACGGATAAAAGCCGGCGCGCCGCGCGCCTCGGCCAGTTTGCGATAGTCGATATCCAGCTCGACCAGGGTCTCGGAATGCTCGGAAACGAAGGCCACCGGCAGCACGACGATCGCCCGGTTTTCCTTGGCGGCTTCGGCGATGAGCTCCTCGGTCGAGGGGCCGATCCATTCGACAGGGCCGACCCGGCTCTGGAAACCAAGCACCCATTCCTCGGGTTCGGCCTGCAAGCGCGCCATGACCCCCTCGCAAGTGGCCGAGACGTGCTCGACATAAGGATCGCCGGCCTTGACGATTTTGACCGGCAGGCCATGGGCGGTAAAGATCAGCCGAACCTTTGCACCGGGCGCCCGACGTGCCGCTTCGACCAGCGCCGATTCGGTCAATTGCACCAAAGCCTCAATGAATCCCGGCTCCGCAGGATAGCAGCAGATAAGCTGGCTGGGCGCTTTCAGCCCCGCCGATGCGGCGGCTTCGCGCCACGCCGCCGCCGAGGAAGCGGCGGTCGTGGTGGAGTATTGGGGATAGAGGGGCAAAAGCAAGATCCGGTCGGGCGCGAACTCCGTGACCGCCTTTGCCGTCTCCGCCGAAAACGGATGCCAGTAGCGCATGGCGATGAAGACCCGCACCTCCTTGGCCGCATCCGCCAGGACCGTTTGCAAGGCGCGCGCCTGGGCCTCGGTGTTGGCCAGCAGCGGCGAGCCGCCGCCCAGATGGGCGTAGATCCGGCGGGCGACGGGCGCACGCCGACGCGAAATGATTTTGGCGATGAGCCAACGCAGCGGCCCCGGCAGGCGAATGATGGCTGGATCGCTGAAGAGATTGAACAGGAACGGCTCGACCGCCGCCGGACCGTCCGGCCCGCCCAGATTGAACAGCACCACGGCAAGCCGATCCAGGCTCGCCATCTCAGCCCCGCCAGCCACGTACCATATCGACGAGTTCGCTCACATGTTCAGGCGGCGTTTCCGGCAGGATGCCGTGCCCCAGGTTGAAAACCAGGGGCCCCCGTCCCAGGGTCTCGAGGATACGCCGGATTTCGCGCCGCATCGCCTCGCCGCCGACCGCAAGCAGGACCGGATCGAGATTGCCCTGGAGCGCTACATGGGGTTGCAGCTGTGCCGCGGCCCAGCCGAGCGGCAGGTTGTTATCCAGGCTGAGTCCGGCGACCCCCGGGATGCGCGCGAATTCTGCGTAAAGCGCGCCCGCGCCACGGGGAAACAGGATCACCGGGACATCGGGGTGCCTGGCCTTGAGCCGCGCCACGATCCTTGCATGAGGCTCCAACGACCAGCGCCGAAGCTCGCTCTCGGCCAGATTGCCTGCCCAGCTATCGAATATCTGCAGGGCCTCGGCGCCTGCTTCGATCTGGGCGCAGAGATATTCCGCCGTGGTCTCCACCAGCAGATCGATGAGGCGGCGAAAAAGACCCGGATCGGCATAGGCCATCCGCTTGGCTTTGGGAAATCCGTTGCCGCCGCGGCCTTCCACCATGTAGCTGGCGACCGTCCAGGGCGCACCGGCAAATCCGATCAGCGTCGTTTCATCGGGAAGGTCCTGGCGAAGTCGTGTCAGGGTTTCAAACACCGGCGCAAGCCGGTCCTTGAATCCATCCGCGGAGAGCCCGGCAAGATCGGCGGCGTTTTGCAGCGGTTCCAATTGCGGGCCGCTGCCCTCCACGAAACTCACCTTCTGGCCCAGCGCATGGGGAATGACCAGAATATCGCTGAACAGGATCGCCGCATCCAGACCATAGCGGCGGATGGGTTGCAGGGTTGCCCCCACCGCCAGAGCGGGGGTGAGGCAAAAATCGAGAAAGCCGTTGGCCTGGCTGCGGATCTGACGATATTCGGGCAAATAGCGCCCAGCCTGACGCATGAGCCAGATGGGCGGAGGCGAGCAGCGCCGGCCGCTCAGCACGCGCAGCAGCGTTTTGGTACTCGAGGTCATCAGGTCAGGGTCATGAGGATCGGATTCATCGATTTTACGAAAGGCTCCACCGTTTCGGCGCTGTCACTTCCTACTAAAGTTCATTTAATTGATAGGTAGATTTTGTAGTAGGGGGAGGGAGAGTCGGGGATTAATGCCCATCCCCAGATTGGCATTGAGATATTGACCGATCCGGGCGAAAACCGGCTTTGCCGGGGATAACTCTCGTGAAGCTACGCATTGCGCCATCGGCAAACCGTGGATTGAGGGGATGGATCGAGACCGGCGACAAGTTGTCCCCATGAACCAGAGGGGCCGAATGGAATCGGCTTCGATGCTCGAAACGACTGGAGGGCCTGCACTCGATTCCGCATAACCGGCCTTCCGGCTTCAAAGCGCCTCGTTATCTACAATTCACCCACAGGATGCGCACAGCGATGACCGACGCCGACAGCGAGGAAAAACGCCGCTTCCATATTCACCTGGTCTCCGATGCCACCGGCGAGACCATCAATAGCGTGGCACGCGCCTGCCTGGTTCAGTTCGAGGGGATCGATCCGGTCGAGCATATCTGGACCTTGATCCGCACCACGGGCCAGATGGACAAGGTCATTTCGGCGATCACCGCCAGTCCCGGCATTGTGCTGTTCACCATGGTGAACGAGGATCTTCGGGTTCAGCTGCGCGAAGGCTGCCGCAAACTGCAGGTGCCTTGCATCGCTGTGCTCGACCCGGTCATTGGCGCGCTCGCCGGTTTCCTGGGGCTGCAGGCGAGCGGCCGGCCGGGCGGCCAGCACGAGTTGGACGCCGAATATTTCGCCCGCATCGATGCCATGACCTTCGCGCTTGCCCATGACGACGGGCAATCGGCGCGCAATTACGACGAGGCCGATGTCATCCTGGTAGGCGTCTCGCGCACCTCCAAGACCCCGACTTGCATCTATCTGGCCAATCGCGGCATCAAGGCGGCCAATGTGCCGATCGTACCGGGATGCCCCGTGCCGCCCGAACTAATGAACGCGCGTAATCCGCTGGTGGTGGGATTGACCAAGGACCCTGGCCAGCTCATCCAGATCCGCCGCAACCGCCTGCGCCTGTTGGCCCAGGACGACCAGACCGATTACGTGGATCCGGAATCGGTGCGCGAGGAATTGGCCCAGGCGCGCCGGCTTTGCGCCGAGCATAGTTGGCCGGTACTCGATGTTACCCGGCGTTCGATCGAGGAGACGGCGGCGGCGATTATTCAGCTTCTGGGCGAGCATCGGGCCATCCCGCCGCAAGTCTGACGATAGCGCCGGCGCGCCAAGCCGTAACCCGCAACAGGCCATGATCCCCAATAGCCCATGACCCCCAACACCCCATGACGATCGTACTCGCCTCGGCCAGCCGGGTGCGCCGCGCCCTGCTGGAGGGTGCCGGCGTCGGTCTGCGGGTGGACCCCGCGTCCGTCGACGAGGCGGCGGTCAAGGAATCGCTCGCTGCCGGGGGAGCCAAACCGGCGGAGATGGCGGAAACCTTGGCCGAGTTGAAGGCGCAGCGGATTTCGCCGAAACATCCCGGGCTTGTGGTGCTCGGCGCCGATCAGATATTGGAATGCGCCGGCAAGCTGTTCGACAAGCCCGCCGATCTCGGCGATGCACGGGGCCAGCTCCAGGCGCTGCGCGGGCGTAAACATCGCCTGCTTTCCAGCGTCGTGGCCCTGCGCGACAGCAGGCGACTGTGGCATCATACGGGCGAGGCGGTGCTCACCATGCGCGATTTCAGCGACACGTTTCTCGATGGCTACCTGGCCGAGGTCGGCCCTAAAGCTTGCGAGTCCGTGGGTGCCTATCAACTGGAGGCTCGCGGCGCGCAACTTTTCAGCGCGGTCGAGGGCGATTACTTCACCGTGCTGGGTCTGCCCCTCCTGCCGCTCCTGGGCTTCCTCAGAGCCCAGGGAGAGCTGGCTGCATGAGGACGCTGACCGGCCGCGCGCGGCTTGCCGGCGTCATGGGCTGGCCTGTTGCCCATTCCCGCTCGCCCCGATTGCACGGCTTCTGGCTCGCCCAGCACGATATCGACGGCGCCTACCTGCCGCTTCCCGTCCACCCCCAAAACCTGGCGGCGGCGTTGAGGGCCTTGCCCCTGCTGGGCTTCACCGGCGTCAACATCACTTTGCCTCATAAAGCCGCGGCATTGGCGCTGGTGGATCGGGTGAGCGAGGAGGCCCAGCGCATCGGCGCAATTAACACCGTCGTGGTCGCGGCCGACGGGCTGCTCGAGGGCAGCAACACCGACGGTTACGGATTTCTGGCACATCTAAAGGCTTCGGCGCCCGCCTGGCGGGCCAGCGATGGCCCGGCCGTGCTGCTGGGCGCTGGCGGCGCGGCCCGCGCCATTGCGGTTGCCCTGCTGGGGGCGGGTGTGCCGGAACTGCGCCTTGCCAACCGAACGGCCCGGCGCACGGCGGAACTGGCCGAAGCATTGGGTCCCAGGGTCGAGCCGATCGATTGGGAACAGCGCAGCGGCGCGTTGGATGGGGCGGCCCTGCTGGTCAACAGCACGACGCTGGGCATGGCTGGCCAGCCCCCGCTCAAGATCAGACTGCATCGCCTGCCGCGCCCGGCCGTGGTCTATGACATCGTCTATGTGCCCCTGGAGACGCCCTTGCTGGCAGCCGCCCGCGCCCGCGGCAATATCTCCGTCGACGGGCTTGGCATGCTGCTGCATCAGGCCCTGCCCGGCTTTGCTGCCTGGTTCGGCGTCACCCCGGAGGTAACGCCCGAGCTGCGCGAATTCGTGCTCGCCGCCATATGAAGCCCATGAAGGTGCTATGCCTGACCGGTTCGGTTGGCATGGGCAAGACGACAGCCGCCCGGATACTGCGCCGGCTGGGCATTCCCGTGCATGACGCCGATGCGGAAGTTCATCGCCTGCTGGGTGCCGGCGGAGCGGCAGTCAAGGCGGTGGAGGCCGCATTTTCCGGGGTCAAGCGGGGCAAGGCCATCGATCGGGCTGCACTCGGCCGGCTCGTGTTCGCCGATCCCGCGGCCCTTCGCCGGCTGGAGAAAATTCTGCATCCCCTGGTGCGCCAGGCCGAGCGCAAGTTCCTGGCACGATCCCGGCGCGAACGCCAGGCGCTGGTCGTCCTCGATATTCCGCTGCTG
>WNFP01000414.1_pt1 | contig 32030 bp, 23 predicted proteins | sample 5400201 | NCBI WGS metagenome assembly WNFP01 (sample SAMN13153355, study PRJNA577476) | soil metagenome | isolation source: 115 cm saprolite under Madrone tree | place: USA:California | collected 2016-06-14 | reverse complement strand
TTATGGCGGGATATGGCGGAGTGGACTTCATTGATTTTGATTCGCAACTGAACGACGAAGAAAAACTGGTGCGGCAGACGGCGCGGCAATTCGTCGAAAACGAAATTATCCCGATCATTGAAAAACAGAGCCGCGAGGGCGTTTTCCCGAAGCATCTCGTGCCGCAACTCGGCGAGCTTGGATTTTTTGGCGCGAACTTGCAAGGTTACGGTTGCGCGGGAATGTCCAACGTCGCTTACGGGTTGATGACGCAGGAACTGGAGCGCGGCGATTCCGGCTTGCGCAGTTTTGTTTCCGTGCAGGGCGCGCTGGTGATGTATCCGATCTATTCCTACGGGAGCGACGCGCAGAAAAACAAATGGCTGCCGCTTCTGCAGCAGGGCCAGGCGATCGGCTGTTTTGGTTTGACGGAGCCGCAGTTCGGGTCGAATCCGGGCGGGATGCTGACGCGCGCGGTAAAGAAGGGCAGCAAATACATTCTGAACGGCGAGAAGATGTGGATCACCAGCGGATCGATCGCCGACGTGGCCGTGGTGTGGGCCAAAGCGGAGGACGACAAAGTCCGCGGATTTCTTGTTGAAAAAGGAACGGCCGGATTCAAGACCTGGGACGTGCACGGAAAATGGTCGCTGCGCGCTTCGGTTACGTCTGGATTGTCTTTCAGCGACTGCGAAATCCCGGAAGAGAATCTTTTGCCCGGCGTCGTCGGACTGAAAGGGCCATTGAGTTGTTTGAATCAGGCGCGCTACGGAATCGGATGGGGCGCGCTGGGAGCGGCGATGGCTTGTTATGACACGGCGCTGCAATACGCGAAAACGAGAAAACAATTCGCGAACAAGCCGATTGCTTCGCACCAGCTGGTGCAGGAAAAGCTGGCTTGGATGATCACGGAAATCGTGAAAGGACAATTGCTGGCGCTGCACGTGGGCCGCCTGAAGGACAACGGGAAAGTGGATCCGGCGCACATTTCGATGCTGAAGATGAACAACGTGGCGATTGCTCTCGAAACGGCGCGCAAGGCGCGCGACATTCTCGGCGCAAACGGGATCGTGGACGATTACTGCATCATGCGGCACATGAACAACCTCGAGAGCGTATCCACTTACGAAGGAACGAACGACATTCACAAGCTGGTGATCGGCGAGCGCATCACCGGCATCGCAGCGTACGTGTAGAGAAAAACAGGGCAGGCTGAAGTCCGCCCCACAATTTGCGCACAACCTGACTTGCGACTGGCCGAATCTTGTAAGCTATGGGGCGCAGCATCCCGACAGGGTCGGGACAGGTCCTGTGCCTCGACAAGGAGCATCGTCCCATGCGTCCACCTAACGTCACGTTGATTCGATTCCGCCGTTATTCGCTTGCCGCGATGCTCATTGCATTTGCCAGCAACTGCGGAGTTGTTTGCGCACAGCAGAAGACGGCGGCGGAGGAAAAGCCGAAGATCCGGGCGATTACCGCGTTTATCAATCTGGACCGGGCACAGTATAAGGAGCAGGTTGCGGATGCGCTGAAGATGCTGCGGCGCGCGCAGACAACCTTTGAGTCGCGCGGGTACCAGGTGCAGACGATCCGGATCGCGACGCAACCTTTTCCGGAATACACCAAAGGGATGACGACCGAACAGGCAGTGGCGTTTTTCAAGGAGTACGACGCGCTGGCGGAAAAGGAAAAGTTCGCGCCCTCCATCGGGCCGGCGATGCTGAACGCCGGGGACAATGTAGCGCAAGGCGAGCTGCTCGGAAAAATTCTGAGCAACACAAAGAAAATCAACGCCAGCCTCGTGGTTGCCGGCGAGGATGGAGTGCGCTGGAACGCGGTGGGCGCGGCAGCCGGCGTCATGAAGAAACTCGAGGAGACGGAACACAGCCAGGGAAATTTTCGTTTCGCGGCGATTGCCATGGTGCCGCCGGTGACGCCCTTTTTTCCAGCCGCGTATCACACCGGGTTCGGACATCAATTCGCGATTGCGCTGGAATCGGCGAACGTGGTGGCCGCGGCGCTCAAGGATGCGAAGGATCTCGGGATGGCCAGGCAACGGCTGATCGACATGCTCGCAGCCTCGGCCTTCGACATCGAGCATCAAGCAGGACGCGTGGATCAGGAAACCGGCTGGACGTACATGGGAATCGATCTTTCGCCGGCGCCGTCGGGAGACGTTTCCATCGGCGCGGCCATCGAGAACTTGACGACGCAGCCCGTCGGCATGAGTGGCACGTTGACGGCTGCGGCAACGATTACGGCGGCGATCAAAAACATCAGAGTCAAGCAAACCGGATATTCCGGATTGATGCTGCCGATCCTCGAAGATAAACGGCTGGCGCAGCGGTGGAGCGAAGGGCATATTTCGATTGATGCGCTGCTCAGTTATTCGGCGGTGTGCGGGACCGGACTCGATACCATTCCGCTGCCCGGAGACATCAGCGCGGATCAGCTTTCGCTGATCATTGGAGACATGGCGAGCCTGGCAGTGAAATGGCAGAAACCGCTCTCGGCGCGGTTGCTTCCGGTGCTCGGAAGAGGGTGGGGCGAAATGACGGCCTTCGATGATCCCTTCCTGGTGAATGCGAAGCTGCAGTCGCTGGACATCAAGTGAAGCTTTCAGTTGCAGGTTGTACGTTCCAAGTAAACTACGATGTGAACGGCTATGACCGTTTGCCGGCGTCCCCGGCTTCTCTACATTTCGTCTTCTCTACATTTCATATTGACCAGCCTTGGCGGTAATCGCGGCGCAAATAGGCGTTGGCCTGGAGCGCGTTGGTGACGCGCATGTTGGGGCCGTCGTAATAGATCTTTTTTCCGGCGTGGAGAGCGACTACCCCTAGAAGCATGACTTCGGTGAGGCGCGCGGCGTAGTCGAAGGGGCAGGAAGCTTCGGTTTTTCCCTTGGCGGCGTCTACCCAGTTCAGTTCGTGGGCTTCAGCAGGGATGCGCGGGAGTTTTTGCGCGGGTTTGCCGAAGGAATCGTGGAGCGACTTGGGCAAGAGGCGAGGCTTGTAGCCATAGGTATCGTAAATGAGCTTGCCTTTGCTGCCGATGAGCAGCGCGCCGCCTTCTTTGTTCAGCTCTTCGTCGCCGAGCTCTTCGGGCTTGTTGGGCTTGAGGCCGCCGTCGTACCAGGTGAGCTTGACGGGAGGCATGGAATCGCGCGCGGGAAAATCGTAGAAGGTGAGCGTGGCGTGTGGGTAAGAGGCGCCATTGAACGGCGTCGAGATGGTTTCGACACTGGCGGGAAAGCCGAGGTTGAGGGCCCACATGGTGTGGTCAATCAGGTGAGCGCCCATGTCGCCGATGGCGCCGACGCCCCAATCGGTCCAGCCGCGCCAGTTGAAGGGATGGTAGATAGGGTGATAATCCACGTTGGGGGCAGCGGCGCCGAGAAAAAGACCCCATTCGAGGCCGCTTGGAACGGGATAGTCGCCGCAAAGGGCGGCGGCAAGGCGGGTGTTGACATCGCGGCCGCTCCATTTGAGAGGTTCGGGCTGCGGCTTGAGCGGCTCCGGGCGCGGAACGCCCTGGGGCCAAAAGCCGAGCGGGCGGTTGGTCCAGATATGGACTTCGCGGACATCGCCGATGGCGCCGGCCCAGACGTATTCGACGGCAGTGCGGCCATCGTCGGAGGAGTGACCCTGGTTGCCCATCTGGGTGGCGACTTTGGTTTCTTTTGCGCGGCGAGAAAGTTTGCGAGCTTCTTCGACGGACCAGCATAAGGGCTTCTGGACGTAGACGTGTTTGCCGAGGTCCATCGCCGCCAGAGCGATCGAGGCGTGCATGTGATCAGGAGTGGCGACGACGACGGCGTCAATGTCTTTCTGGCGGTCGAGCATTTCGCGAAAGTCGGTGTAGCGTGCGGCTTTCGGGAGGCGCTCGGTCTTGAGCCGGACCATTCTATCAACGCGAGCCTGAGCCCTGACGGGATCGAAACCCGCGGAGGACTCGCCGGGCTGCGGAGGGCCGGGCAGTTCGATGCGTTTTTTCAGACGCTCGATATCGAGGTCGAGGCGGCCGAAGCCTTTATCCGCATAACGCCAGTCCACATCGCAGAGGGCGACAATGTTCTGGCTGGCGAGGTTAACCAGATTGGTGCGGCCCATGCCGCCGACACCGACGGAGGCAATATTGAGGGTGTCGCTCGGAGGAGTAAAGCCGCGGCCGAGGACATTTCTCGGAACGATGGTGAGCGCGGCGCCGCCAGCGGCGACTTTGGTGAGGAAGCTGCGGCGGGAGATTTCTTTCTTTTTGCTCATGAGCAAGTCTCCTGACTGGATTTATTGCGTGTCGGCTAGAGCGACATAAGCACCGAGAGTGATCATGCCGAGGCCGGAAGCGACGCGCTGGCCACGGCGGAAACGCACACTGCTCTTGAGTCTTCGCTCGAGAGGAGCGGCAAGAACGACGACAACTAGATCGGCGGCGGTGTTGAGGAGTACGGAGAGGGCACCGAGCAAAACGAATTGCAGGAAAACATGGCCGCGCTCAGGCGCAATGAATTGCGGAATGAAGGAAAGGAAAAACAGAGCGGTCTTGGGGTTGAGAACTTCGGTGAGAATGCCTTGACGAAAGGCGCCGGCCGCGGCTGGCTGAGAAGCGCTGACAGTCGCTTCCTCATTCCGCGCGCGAATCATGCGGATGCCGAGCCAGACGAGATATGCAGCGCCGGCATATTTGACGGTGTGGAAGGCTACGGCAGAAGCAGCGAGGATCGCCGAGATGCCGAGGGCGGCAGCGAGGACGTGGAAAAGTCCACCGACCAAAGTGCCGAAAGAAGAAAGCATGCCTTCCGGACGGCCTCCGGCAAGGCTACGCGCTAAAACGTAAAAGATTCCTGGGCCCGGAGTGATGGCCAGAAGCAGAGCTGCGGCGAAGAAAAGCAAGAAATGGCGCGGGTCAAACATACAGGGATTCTAAGGGCCCTCCGCGCGCCGCGCAAGATGGACTACGGATTGTAATCGGCGGCCGAAAATTGCGCTTCAGCTGTGCGAGGCAGTTACTTGGCCGCGGCGTGGTGGTCGTAGCTGATGACTCGCGTGATTTTCCAGGCGCCGTCGTTGTATTGCCAGAGATGAATGAAACTCGCTTCGCCGATCCCCTCGGTATCCTCGTGCCCTGGGTGATGAAACCGGTGAACACTGGTCTCCACGGCGCCGTAACCTTTCATGCGGTGGACTTGCAGCGTCCCCGGGACGACTTGGCGGGTCACTTTGCCACAGATATTGCATTTTGCGGGAAACAAAAGGCATTTTCATCGAGGAGTCCTGCCCGTATGTTGGCTGGCACACAGGGATATACGGGACTGGCGCCGGCGATGTTCCGCACGAGCGGTGGAGCGCTAACTCAGAAGGAAGGCGGGCGCTGGTTGGCGACGGCAAAGGCGCGCTCGAGGGCGATGCCGACGCGACCGAGGGCGCCTTCTTCGAAGAGGCGGCCGATCAGCGTGATGCCGTGGGGCACGCGGCGCGGGGGAGAAAATTTTGGGAGAGGATTTTTTGGGTCAGGCGCCCAGTCGGAGCGAGCTTCGGAAACTTCGACGAATCCGGCGCGGAGGGTAAGCGATGGATGGCCGGTGTGGTTGCTGATGGTGAGCATTTCGTCGCGCAGGGAAGGAACGAGGAGGACATCCACTTGGGAGAAGATGCGGGCCATTTCTTGCGCGACTTTGCGGCGGAAGCGATCGGCTTGGACGAAATCCACGGCGGAGAGGAAGCGCGACTGCCGGAAAAGATTCGGCCAGGCGTCGTAGGTCTGGACCTTGAGCTGGTCGACGCCATGGGAGAGCGTGAGTTCTTCGAAAGCGGCGGCGCCTTCGGAGAAGAGAACGATGTTGAGCGAATCGTAAGGCCAATCGGGAAGAGAAACTTCGACAGGAACGAGGCCGAGCTTGGGGAGAGTGTCGAGTGCGGCGCGGTCCACTGCGGTGGCGGGATCCTGCTTCATCCAGGCCTCGAAATACCCAACGCGCAGGCCCTTGATGGCGGCATTCGAATCAAAATCGAGATGGCTGGGAACGCTGGAAAGATCGCCGGCGTCGGGGCCAGAGATGGCTTCGAGAACGAGCAAGGCGTCTTCGACGGAACGGGTCATGGGGCCGAGTTTGTCGAGAGACCAGCAGAGGGTCATGGCGCCGGTGCGCGGGACGCGGCCATAGGTGGGGCGAAGTCCGGTGACGCCGCAACGCATGCTGGGGCTGATGATGCTGCCGCCGGTTTCGCTGCCGATGGAGAAGCCGACGAGTGCTGCAGCGGTCGCGGCGCCGGGACCGGCGCTGGACCCGGAGGCGCCTTCTTCGAGGAGCCACGGATTTACGGTTTGGCCGCCGAACCAGATGTCATTGAGGGCGAGAGCGCCGAGGCTGAGCTTGGCGAGGAGCACGGCGCCGGCGGCGTGGAGGCGCTGGACGACGGCGGCGTCGTCCTTGGGGATGCGATTGCGAAAAGGTTCGGCGCCGTAGGTGGTGGGAATGGCGGCGGTGTCGAGCAGATCCTTGCCGCCCCAGGGAATGCCATGAAGCGGGCCGCGATATTTGCCGGCGGCGATTTCCGCGTCGGCTTTTTTGGCCTGCGCGAGGGCGAGATCGCGAGTGAGGGTGATGACGCAGCGGAGCTTGGGATCGAATTGCTCGATGCGGCGGAGGTAGATTTCGGTGAGGCGTTCGGAAGTGAGCTTGCGCTGCTCGATCCAGCGGGAGAGTTGCGTTACCGGGGCGAAGGCGATGTCAGCGTCGTTTGCGGGCAATGGGCCGGGATCTGTTTTGCTGCGGATGAATTGATCGCGCTGGGGGCCGGACGGTTGGCCCGGGAGAACCGAGTGGTAGCGCGAGAATGGAGCGAGAGTGGGTTCGAGGGCGAGGGCGCGGGGACCGGTGCGGCGCTCGTAGACGGGGGCGAGGTTGACGCGCCAGGACGCTGCGGCTTGGGCGCGGTCGGTGGTTGTTAAATTTATTTGGACCAGCTTTTCGGCTTCGGCGAAGGTGGCGGGTGAAACTTCCGGGCCTACGGCCGGGCCGGTGCCGAATGCGGGCGGGGCGCCGGGCGGGAGTTGCGTGGGCTCCTGCTCCGGCGCGTCCCGGTGGAGTTGCGCGCTGGTGTTTGAAGCGACGGCTGCACCGAGGAGACCTAGGGAAGTCTCGGTCAGAAAATTCCTGCGGGATTTAAACATGGATCCTCCGCGAGCATTTTAACTAAAAGAAAGAGAAAAGCACGGGTCTAAGAAGACTCGCCACTCCAAAATAGAAGAGTGGACAATTGAAGAGCGGACGGCCTCGGAAGGTCGTCCCTACACGGCGCAAAGTTATTGCCGCGCGAGATTATTTTGCGGCTGCAGCGGCGGCGGTGCCGGCGTCGAGGTGATCGAAGTTGAGCATGGCGTTGAAGACGAGGAAATAGCTGCCCATGGTTTCGCCGCGCCACATCGGGTTGTTGGCGAAAAGGACGACGTGGCCTTTGCCGTGAGGAACGTCCACGACGGCGGGCTTTTCGGCGATTTCGTTGCCTCCAGTGATCATGCCGCTCAGGAGCAAATCTTTTTCAGCGGCGAAGCGAAGGACCACGCGCGGTTGCTGGTCCCTGGGAGGAATGGCCCAGCGGGCAAATTCCTGGAGGTCTTCGGGAACGTAGAGTTCTTGTTCGTGAGGAGTGCGCTTTACCGGCTTTTCGGGAGGCTCGTAGGGACGGGCTTGAATGATGTCGGGATCGCTGGCCGTGCCGCGACCACTGGAACGCAGAGAGCCACCTTCGTCGGGCCCACCTCCACCACCTCCGGGGCCGCCGAAGTTGCCACCGACAGTGATGACGGGGCCGGAGCGGAAATAGACGTAGAGCTTATCGTCGTAGCCGTAGGTGATCGGGCTTTTCTTGTCGTCAATGGTCGAGAGGACGACGCTGCCCGGAGCTTGCATGGCGCGGGCATCGGAAACATTCACCATTTCCGTCATGCCGCCGGCGACGGGGAGCGAAGCGCTGGTTTGCACGGCGATGAGCAAGCCGCCTTCGCGAACGAAGCGCTCAAGATTGGCAAGGCCTTGATAGCCGAGACCACCGCGAATGTCGTCGGTGGCGTCGAGACCTGGTGCAACAAAGTTGGGAGTCTCGGGGGAATTTTTCCAAGGGCGCGGCTCGCCGCGCATAGGCAAGCCGCGCAGCGCGGCGCTCAGACCGGCGGGGCCGCCTCCACCCATGGGAGGTAGGATGATGACGTCAAACTTTTCGCGGAGGTTCTGATTTTCGCGAAGCCAGGTGTCGGCCACGTAGGTGTAGGGAACTTTCAATTCTTCCATGGGAATGCGGAACCAGCCGTCGTTCTGGGTGTTCTGCCAATTGTGGACAAGGGCGACGCGAGGAGCGGCAAGCGCATGCGTCTTCACGCTCAGTTGGGCGTTCGTGGAGTGGACTTTGATGCCTAGGTCCTTTCCGGCTTTTTCGAGTTGGGCGCGATCAGCGTTGCGGATGATGAAGGAGCCTGGTTTGAACTTGATGCCGTCGGCTTCGAAAGAATCTTCGGCAGCTTCCATGGAAACATTGGCGAGACGGAATCGGAGTGAAGCGAGAGTGTTGTCGGTGTTGTGCTGGATGATGAAGGCTTTGCCTTGGCCGTCAATTCCGCCTGGGGCATCGATCTTGCTCATTTTCTGCATGGCGGCGCTGAGGATGGAGAGGTCGGTGACGCGCGTGGTCTTGACGTTGCGCAAAGCACCAATGGTCCAGCCAGTGTCGTCATAGGAGCGCGGATCGCGCGGGCTGTAAAACTGGGTGTCCAGCATCATATCGGCGAGGCGGCTGTAGGGCTGGTCCATGCGAACGACATAGCTTCCCGCGGGGATGACAGTTTCGGCGGGTTTCTTTTCTTCTTTCGGCTTGGCTGCGGCGTCGGATTTCTCGGCTGATTTTTCCTTATCTTTTTCCCTGTCGCCGGCCGATTCCGCCGCGCTCTGGGTAGCGGGGATGCGCAATTCTTTTTCGAGCCGATGAACTTCGACGCCCTGAAGCCGCAGGAGATTGAGGAGGCTGGCCTGCTCGGCGGGACGGGGGTCGTCTGCGGGAAAAACCCAAGCGGCGGGGCCTTCGGTACGGGCTTTATCGACGGCGCGTTTGCTCTTCAAATAAAAATTGTTGAGAAACTTCTGGCCGTTCGAAGCGAGATTGTTCATGCCGAAAAGGATGGCGCTCTCCTGCATGTTGATATTGTCGCGGGCGGACCATTTCACTTTGGGGAGCGGCGGATTGGGGCGATACCATTCGCGACTTGTGTCGGGCGGGCGGAGCGTGCGGACGCGGGTGTCGGCGCCGCCATTGCCGAAAGTTTCGTAGAAACGGCCGATGGAGTTGTGATTATTGGCGATGGAGAGGAGATAGTTGGGGGCCCAGCCGTCGTAGAAGCCGTGAGTCCAGACGCCGATGACGCCGCGCTTGGTCATCTCTTCGATTTCGTGATAGGCCATTTCCTGCCACTCGCTGATCACGATGGGATCGAGCCAGGCGTTGTAAGGACCGGTGCCAGTCATGATGTAGATGTACGGGACGGACTCGTGAAGATCGTGCATGACGGTGGGATGCCAATCGAGGTAAGTCTTGAGCATATTGCGGGAGAGAGCGAGGCTGACACCCAAATTGTCACGATTGTTGTCGTGGGAAACGTAGTGTCCCCACCAGATGAGGGGATAGGGAGGCTGATCGGGATGCTTTTTGTGCTGCATGTAAATGTCAACCATGCGGTCGTGACCGTCAGTTTCGACAATGGGAGTGATAAGCACGATGGCATCGCGGCGGATTTTTTGGATCAACGGCGTGTCTTCCACGGCTAGACGGTAAGCCAGTTCCATGAGCATTTCCGGAGAGCCGGTTTCGGGGGAGTGGATGCTGCCATCGGCCCAGTAGATGGGCTTACCTTCGGCGACAAGTTTTTGCGCTTCAGCTTCGCTGAGGCCGCGGGGATCGGCAAGGCGAGCGGTGATTTCCTTGTAGCGATCGAGTTTCGAGAGATTGGCTTCGTCAGAGACGGCTACGACCAGCATCTCGCGGCCCTCTTCGGAGGTGCCGATGCTCCAGACTTTGACGCGGGGGCTCTTGCCGGCCAGGAGGCGAAGATAAGCGTTGATGTCCTTGGTGTAATCAAGAACGTCGGGTGCGCCAACGATGTGATGGAGGGCGGCGTCTGGTGCGGGCACACAAGAACTGAGAGGGAGATGATCCACGAGTTCGGTGCTAAAGAAAGATTCGGTGGTGAATTCTTTGATTTTCTTGGAGTACTCCGCGTGGTCAGTAACTGTGCAAGCGCCGGTCTCGGCGAAACCGGCGGGCGTGAAGAGACACAGAGACAGTGAAACGCCGAGCAAGCAGCGGATCATGAAACACCTCAGGGCGAAGCAATCGCGGCTGACTTTATAAACCGTTTGCGGCTGAGGCGCAACCGAATCCTCGAGAGTGTCGACGATGTGGGGGCATTTGGCCTATGATTGGCCGCCGGAAATACGGCGAAGCGAGGAGAGAGACGGATGGAAGAGCAACTTAGTCTGGATTTCTTACGGGTGGTGGAAAACGCGGCGATTGCTGCGGCGCGCACGATGGGATTCGGGGACCGGCACCATGCCGATGAAGTGGCCGTGGAGGCCATGCGCAAGACGATGGACTCGGTGGAGATTGACGGGACCATCGTGATTGGCGAAGGCGAGCGCGACGAGGCGCCGATGCTGTACATCGGCGAAAAAGTGGGATTGGGGACGCACGCGCCGAAAGCGTTGTTTCCGCAAGTGGACATCGCGGTGGACCCGCTGGAGGGAACGAATCTCTGCGCGACTGGCGCGTCGAACTCGATTGCCGTGCTGGCGGCGAGCGAGCGGGGCGGATTGCTGCACGCGCCGGACCTGTACATGGAAAAACTGGTGGTGGGGCCGTCGTGCAAGGGCGCGGTGGACCTGGATGCGCCGGTGGCGGACAACTTGAAGTCCATTGCGAAGAGACTCGACCGCGACGTCGAGGATCTGGTCGTGATCGTGCTGGACCGGCCGCGGCACGAAAAACTGATTGAAGAAATACGGGCGGCGGGGGCGCGCATCCGGCTGATTGGCGATGGCGACCTTTCGGCGGGGATTTCCGCCGCGGTGATCGGAACGGGCGTACACGCGGTGATGGGCACGGGCGGCGCGCCGGAAGGCGTGCTGACGGCGGCGGCGCTGCGATGCTTGAACGGGCAGATACTGGCGCGGCTGGTGGTGAGCAAACCGGAGCACGCGGAACGACTGGCAAAAATGGGCGTGAAGGATACGAAACGGATTTACGACACGGAAGATCTGGCGCCGGGAAAGAAAATGATTTTCGCTTGCACGGGCGTGACGGATGGAAATTTGCTGAAGGGCGTGCGGTTCTTCGGCGAGGGCATTCGCACCAGCTCCATGATTCTGACACTGGATGAACGGCAGGTGCGGTTCATCGAGTCGGTGCATTTGGAGAAGCGGCCGGATATTAAAGTGCGGTTCAACTGAGAGTGGATTTCGATGTTGAACCAGCCTAACGCTGCTGGTTCGCGATGGCCAGAAAGACGCGATCGTCCACGGCAACAGAGCGAGTGAAAAGTGTGGCGGTGTTTGCGCCCGCCATGGCAACGTGCTGCGCCTTGCCGCTCAAGGCCGGACCGGACGGCCTGGGGGCGGAACTGGTTCCATCACCGGGCTGAAGCGAAATCCGGGTCGTTTTCGGAGTGCAGTTCGTGACGCCAAGACAAGTATCGCGAATGAACACCTGGCGGAAGCCGCTGTTCGGAGCCTTCGCCTGAGCAGAAGCCTGATTTGAAGAGTGCGTTGCGGTGACGGCCAGAAACGCGACAAAGCGTCCTGAAGAGCTGACGGAAGGCAGAATGCTGTCCGTTCCGACCAGCGCTCCGTTCGGATCGGTGGAAATCAGATGAGTTGCTGGCTTGCAAGACTCTCCCGCTCCGGCACAGGTATCGAGCAGATAGATCTGCTTACCGGCCGGCGCATTTTCCACCAGATTCGTGGCGGCCGAGCTGAAGGCCACGTAGCGTCCATCAGCGCTCATGGAAGGCGTGCGGCTATCCTCGTTTGCCGGAGAGGCATCGGCAGCCGCGGAGAGAAGAGTCGTGTGCGGTTGGCAACCTGCGGGTGCGCCTTCACAAGTATCACGCAGGAAAATCTGAGCGTGATCATTCTGAACAGCGGTGTAAGCAACATAGCGGCCGTCAAGACTGAGCGCGGGAGTCTCTTCGGCGACGAGCGCCACTGCTGAAGTGCTTGCGGGTGTGCCGGGCGGGCAGCCGCTTGCGGGGCAAATGAAGAAGGTTGCCGGCGCACTGGAGCCGCCGCCGCCACCGCCGGTGCATGCCGTGATGCATCCTGCAGGAGCAGGGGACGGTGGATTAAAAACAGTTACATTCGCCGTCAAGTTCGTGGTGCCCGCATTCACCAGAAGGTCCGAGGTGACGCTGGCCTGGAGCACGGAAGAAGTTGCGCCGGCAAGGACTGCCAGCTTTTTCTGCGTTCCGGCAAAACTCCAATTTACCTGGGAACCACCGGAAGGATCCGTGGAGGGAAGAAAACCGGAACCATTGAGCATCAAGGTGAGTGAAGTGCTGCCTGCCGGAGCGCTAGCGGGACTAATGCCGGTGAGACCGGGCAAAGGATTTGGAGGAGGATTGATAATGAAAGCCAAGGGATTGGAGAGCCCGTTGTTCCCTGCGCCAGTTGCGGGATTTAAGGTGATGATGGTGGCCACACCGGATTTGGCGATGAGTGCGGCCGGAACAGTAGCGGTGACGACGTTTCCGAGCGGCGCTCCCGTGCTGCCCACTGGGACTGTTGTGGCTAGAATCTTGCCATTCCATTCGACTACTGTCTTCAGGAGGAAGCCGTTGCCATTCACCGTCAAAGTGAAGTCAGCGCAGTTAGCGCTACAGGCACTAATCTGGGCAGGCGAAAGAAAGGAAAGCGCTGCTCCCGTGTTGTTCTGAAACGTGTTGCCGTAGTCATTGCAACCCGCTACCGCGAAAATCACCATTAGTGCGACAGCCAATGCTGTCCAAGACCGCTTCATCGAGACTCCTTCATCTTTTCTGACGGCCCCAGACTCGCCGGGGCCAACCTGCTGCGCGAACGGGAGGAGCCCGCTGGCGCCAGCGCACGTTGGGGGTGAGATGCGAAAATCGTGCCGCGCGTTGACCGCGAGGAAGCCGGGAACCGGGGAACACCGCCCAGCCTTGATCCACCCCTGCGTGAGACCGCGCATTGCCCCGAATCCAGAGGCTTCGGCAACCTTACATGATTATCATCTCGAAGGGGATAAGGTCAATGCGCATTCGAAGCAGCAACGCGGGAAGATCTTGAGCCACAGGCGATTCAGCTGCGGGAACGCACTGGGGCCGCGCGGCTTATTGTGAGTTCAGGGCGGCGATGGAAGCAAGAGCCAGCTCTTGAACACGCAGGTGACACTCCGGATCGTGGAGCGGCAAGGCGTTTGCGGTGCGATAGGAGGCCAAAGCTTGCTGTTTCCGGCCAAGCTTGGCGAAGAGATCGCCACGCGCGAGTTGAAAAAGCGGATTTGCGGGATATTTTTCAACGAGCGGCGTGAGGACGTTGAGGGCCTTTTCATAGTGCAGATCGTAGCGATGAAGATTCAGAGCAAGGTAAAAGCGCGCGACGCTTGAAGTGAGAACGCCCTGCGCGATGGCATGTTCGAGGAGGCGCACGCCGTCTTGCTTTGATCCGCCGGGGATACCCATGAAGAACCGCAGGATTCTGGCGATGGCGCTAAGGGTGTCTACGTAATAGTTGTAAAGACCGAGCCCGAAATCGGCATCGGCGAGACTCGGGTCGATGGTTTTGGCGCGCAAAAGATGATCTCGAGCGCGCACCCCTGAGCGCGCGGTGTTGCGATTTTCGGCGCGCAATCCGTAAAGGCGAGCGGCGGCCGCTTCCGCCATGCCGGCATAAAATTGCATTTCCGCTGAATCGCTCTTTTTGATCTCCACTTCCGCGAGCGACAGCGCCCTGGCGGCCAGTTCCAGGTAGTGCTGATCCGCTGGAAGTTTGGCGCGGCGCCGAGCGTCGCTCATTCCAAACTTGAAGTCGGCGGAGGTACACCAGATCCGCCACCACAGTGCCTCAGCTTCGAGAAGATAGCCCAAAGGGTGATTGGGGCGTTCGTGTTGCATGTTCTTTGCCGACTCTATCGCCCCATCAAGGTCGAAGGAATAAATTCTGTCGAGGATGGCGGAAGTTTCAGGGGGCGAAGTGAAGCTGGACGAACGCGCGGGCATGACAGAAGCCGCCAAGAGGAGCAGGCAAGCCATGCTCGCGAAGCGAACTGCCAGTGATGAAGTCATCCGTCCCACGTCCAAGAAAAGATTGCCGAGGCTCAAGCCCCGAGCCCGACGAGTTTAAGCTGTTCAAGAAGAGTTGCAAACCAAAATGGTTTTTTTGCAGAAACTGGAATTGGGCGGAACAAATGCGGTTAGGAGGCGCGGCAGGCATTTGTTATTCTCTGCGGACCGATGACGACGGCGAATAAGACGGGAAACGGCGCTCTGGAGCGCGGGCTGGGCCTGAAAGAGGCTGTCGCGCTCAATATGATCGAGATCGTGGGAATCGGTCCGTTCGTGGTGAGCTCGCTGGTGATTCGAGCGATGGGAGGTCCGCAGGCGCTCGTCGCGTGGCTGGCGGGAGCGTTGCTGGCAACGCTGGATGCCTTTGTGTGGTCGGAGCTGGGCGCGGCAATGCCGAAAGCGGGAGGAACATACGTCTTTCTGCGAGAGGCTTACGGACCGGAGCGATGGGGCCGGTTGATGTCCTTCTTGTTCGTGTGGCAAACGCTAGTGCAGGCGCCGCTTTCCGTGGCCTCGGCGTCGATCGGTTTTGCAAAATATGCGGGATATCTATACCCCTTCACGCCGCTCGAGGCAAAAGCGATTTCGGGAGGATTGGTGGTCCTCATCGTGATTTTGCTGTACCGGCGGATCGCGACGATCGGAAAAATTTCGGTGCTGCTGTGGATTGGCGTCGTGGGAACGATGCTGTGGCTGATTTGGGGAGGAGCCACACACTTCAACGCGAAGATCGCGTTTGATTTCCCGCCAGGCGCTTTTCAATTGTCGTGGGTGTGGTTCGCGGGGCTGGGGTCGGCAATGGTGAGCACAATCTACAGCTACTGGGGCTACTACAACATTTGCCATCTCGGGAGCGAGATCAAGGATCCGGAAAAGAACATTCCACGGGGAATTTTTCTTTCCGTGCTGGGGATCGCCATCCTCTATCTGGCGATGCAGACAAGCCTTCTCGGTGTGGTCCCGTGGCGAGAGGCGCAGAATTCCGATTTCATCGCGAGCTTGTTTGTGGAACGGCTGTACGGGCAGGCGGCGGCGCGCTTTGTGACGGGAATGATTTTGTGGATTGCCGTTGCGTCGGCATTCTCGGTGCTTCTTGGCGCATCGCGCGTGCCTTATTCGGCGGCGCGAGACGGAAACTTCTTTCCGGTGTTTGGCAAGGTCCATCCCACGAAACACTTTCCCCATGTATCACTTCTGGTTCTCGCCGGGCTGGCGTTCCTGTTCAGTATCTCGCTCAAGCTGAAGCAGGCGATCGCCGGAATACTGGCGATGCGGCTGCTGGTGCAGTTTATCGGCCAGGCCGTCGGAGTCATGCTGCTGCGGAAGCGGCGAGGAACCGAGGGACTGCCGTTCAAGATGTGGCTCTATCCGCTGCCAGCGGTGCTGACGATGATCGGATGGGCATGGCTCTTCTGGCAGACAGGACCGACGCGAAAGTGGGGACTCGCAGAGATTGGGCTCGGGACGCTGGCGTTTCTAATTCGCGCGCGGGAAGTGAGACAATGGCCGTTCGAGAGTTCGCAGCCGACGATTGCCGGTTCACAGTAGGAATTCTGAATTGCCTTGCGCGGGAGGTCGCGTGAACTCCTATTTCCAACGATTGGCGATGATGGTCTTGATGACGTGCGGCGCTACCGCGATCTTGCCGGATCGCGTGTTCGCCCAATTTCCTCCAGCGCCTGGTACAGGGCCGGGGTTGCCGGAAACCGTCGAGGCGATCGAGAACGCCCGGATTACCACGCGGATCCTCTACGTGACAGCTCATCCGGACGATGAGAGCGCCGCAGTGCTGACCTATCTCGCTCGCGGACTCCATGCCGATGTCGCGTTGCTCTCGCTGACGCGCGGCGAAGGCGGACAAAATGATCTCGGGCCCGAACAAGCGCCGCAACTGGGTTTGATCCGGACGCAGGAATTACTGGCGGCGACACGAGGCTACGGCGTGAAACTCTACTTTACGCGAGCCAAAGATTTCGGGTTTTCAAAAACACCAGAGGAGACGGAACGGATCTGGGGCGACCAGGTTCTTGAGGATATGGTGCGCGTGATCCGCGAATTTCGTCCCAATGTGGTGATCAACGGCTGGGGCGGCGTACACGGGGGGCACGGACATCATCAAGCCGCCGGATTGCTCACGCCGAAAGCGGTACAACTTGCAGCCGATGCCTCGTTCAAGATCCATGGCTCTCCCGCGGAAGCGGAGGACGCGGCACCGTGGGGCGACCGAAAGCCTGTCGCATTACTGGACCTCGACCGAAGCGAAGCCCCCAAGGGTTACTTGCTTCCGCTGGATGAGATTTCGCCGCTGTATGGAAAATCGTGGCGTGAACTGGGGCTGGATGCGTTCGCCAATCACCGCACCCAGGGAATCACCGGATTTTTAGGCTCACCGTTTCTGCGGCGCGCCATCGCGCTCCGGCGCGAGGACGGCGGGGAGTTTGACCCAGCCTCGCTAGCACAACCACTCGGCTCACTGGATGAGGACTACGAAACGGTGAATATGGGGGTGGACCCGCTCATGCGGTCCGTGGATACGGCGCTGGTGGCGGCGCGGGATGCGGCTTTGCGGCTGGATTGGAAGGCAGCCACCAATTCCCTGGTCAATGCGGGCAGGAAAATCAATGAAGTGCCGGTGCCTTCCAATTCGTCCCAGGTTCCGGCACCGGTGGCGTCACTCACGCGAAGCCTGAAGAGAAAGAGGGCGAAAATAGACGCGGCCCTTGCTCTGGTCACAGGGCTTCGCTCGGAGGCGGTCTCCGACCGCGGCGAAATCGTCTCCGGAGAGACGTTCACGGTGCGAGTGGACACTCACCATCGGGCGGAAATTGCAGGAGATTTCAAGAAGCCCGTTCTGTCGCTTCCCTCCGATTGGACCGTGGCCAAGGAAGAACCCGAGAGCGGTGGAGCAGTTCGTTTTACAGTAACTGCCGGACCGAGTCCGCAACGTACACCGGCGTCCACCAATGCAATGCTGCCGGAACCTTCGCCGCTCGTGACCGCCAGCCAACAAGCGGTGATTGAAGGTTACTCATTCACGGCGACCTCACCGGCGCTTCAACTCCGAGCGAGTTCCACGCGCGCGGATCGCGTGGCTCTGCGAGTTGTTCCCGCCTACACGCTGGCAGTCGAGCCGAAGCAAGCGATTGAGATTACCGGAAGGCCGAGCAAGCCTTTCGACGTGTTGCTCCGAGTGCACTCCTATGCGACGCAAGCGGGAGAAGTCCGCGCGGGGCTGGCTGTGCCACGTGGATGGAAAACGGGCGCAGCTGTGCCGTTGAAATTCGAGGGAGCGGGCGACCGCTACGCGCGATTGACCGTGACGCCGCCACTGAAGCTCCCCAAGGGGAACTTCAAGATTTCGGCGTATGTGGAACGCCCGGCGGATCGCGCGCGGGGCGCCAAGACAGAGAGGTTTACGACTTCGCTGGAGCCTTTGCCGACCCTGCCGACTCAACTCTCAAGCGAACCGGCCCAGTGCGCCGTTCATGCGTTTGATGTGATTGTGCCGGCGAATCTCCGTGTGGGTTACGTGACGGCGGAAAGCGAACCGGTGCCGGAAGCTCTCGAGCGGCTGGGCATTCGCGTGGAGATGCTGGACGCGGTGGCACTGGCATTCCGGGATTTGTCACCGTTCAATGCCATTGTGGTTGGCGTGCGCGCTTATGAACTGAGGCCAGAACTGGCAGGAGCGAATCAGCGACTGCTGGACTATGTCGCGAAGGGTGGAACTCTGGTGGTGCAATACCAGAGGGAGTTCGCCTGGGACAAGTTCCACTATGCGCCGTATCCAGCATTGATCTCACCGCCGCTTCCACCCGCAAAGGAAGGCACACCGCCGGTCGTTCGCCCTTTGCCGCGCATCACGGACGAAAATTCAGCCGTGAAATTTCTGAAACCGCTTGATCCGCTGCTCGGTCGTCCCAACAAAATCACACAGGATGACTTCAAGGGCTGGGTGCAAGAGCGTGGGCTTTATTTCTGGACGGAATTCGACCCCAAGTACACACCGCTCCTTTCCATGAACGATCCTGGCGAGCCCGAATTGAACGGGGGTCTGGTCTACACCCATTTCGGCAAAGGAATTTACGTCTACACTGGCCTCGCTTTCTTCCGTCAATTGCCGGAAGGCGTTCCCGGAGCTTACCGGCTATTCGTTGATCTACTTAGCACGTCGCGTGGCCGGTGAGGCTGGTCCACCAAATAAACCTCAAGGCAAAAGCGTCCAGTTCAAGCGACCAGGCAAGTAAACCAACTGGGCACATTGCCGCCGCAAGAAAATCGGCGTGCTATTCTCTTCAACCGAGGGGTGAGAAGCAAATGAACAATCAATATGGAACTTGGGTTGCCGGGAGAGTGGCCAACAAGATCGTTTTCTTGTTGTTGGCTGGCGCGCTCTCCTTGACTTGTGTTTCTCCGGCCGCGGCACAAAAGGAAAAGAAAAAAAAGCCGGAGCCTGGCGCTTCGACGGACAACCCCAAGATGCTTGTTCCGCTGAATGACGAACAACAGATTGATTACATGATTTCGGAAATGCTGGGAGCATGGCAGCTTGGAGACGTCGAAAGGCTGCACCAGGACTACGCCGATGATGTTGCGGTCGTGAACGGCTCGTGGGCGCCTCCGGTACTCGGCTGGAACAACTATCTGGCCGTTTACCAGCAGCAGCGGGCGCGCATGGAGCAAGTGCGCATGGACCGGTCAAATACCTATATCAAAGTAAGCGGTACGGTGGGATGGGCGTGCTACCAGTGGGACTTCGAAGCAGTGGTAGATGGGCAACCGATGCAAACCCAAGGCCAGACCACCGTTGTGCTAGAGAAGCGCAACAACCATTGGGTGATCGTGCTCAATCACACTTCGCTGGTTCAGAAAATTCCTGCCGCCGCCCCAGCGGGTGCGGTTACGGGACAGCAACAACCTGGCAAGCCACCCTCAAACTGAAGTCTGCGGGCAATACATCGCGACCAGTTGCGCTAGAAGAGGCCTTTCAGCCCTTCTTTGAGCCACATTCCGGCAATCACCAGCAGCAGAACTCCTGCCAGGATGCCTGTTCCCATGATAGGCCGGGATAGAGCGTTGATTTTCGCCACGAGCTCGCGCTGCTCCCTGGCCATGTGTTCTTCCGCTGCGTCGAGAAAGATTTGATCGTCCTCGTGACTCGAAAGAAGACTCCGCCGAAACAGCAGAACCAGGAATACGGCGGTAACGACTCCCCAGGCGATCAGCAGGTAAAGCAGTGGCCCCGTTAGCGTTTGTGATTCCATGGTGACCTCCCGTTGGAACCGATCCGCGGTGCCGGCAGGGCCGGCAAGGGGTAAGTAACGTTATATGAAGCGGAGTATAACACTCTGGGTTAAAAATTCTAGTGCGGACAATCGATAAGACTGACGCCGGGACGCGACGTCAACCCCTGGCGAGCGGAGCTCCAGGACGGCCAAAATACAGCGGCAAGGCTAACAAACTAAAGCAGATCAGAGTGCAGACCAGCTGCTAGATCTGTTCCCCTCTGACACCCGTCAGCCCTTGAATGTTCCTCGCGTGAATGTTCCTCGCGTTGACAAAGGGGAGAGCGCCGGGCAGAATGAAAAGGCTTCGTCGTATGGGTGACTCCGCCGTTGCTGGAGCTCACTTCCTCACACTCGTGCCCGAGTGGCGGAACTGGCAGACGCGCTAGCTTCAGGAGCTAGTGATCGCAAGGTCGTGGAGGTTCGAGTCCTCTCTCGGGCACCAATTTTCTGGAAATAAGAATGCATTTTTCGGCCGGTGCGGAGATTCCCCTTGCACTTCTACAGGAGAAGCTATAATTTCCCTGTAGAAGGAATAGGGGAACGGATGCCAGACCGCCGAATCGATCTTCCGCAAGGCACGCTCGACCTTCTCATCCTGCGCACCCTGGCGCTCGAGCCGCTGCACGGCTGGGCCGTTTCCGAACGCATCCATCAGATTTCCAGCAAAGTTCTCTTCGTGCAACAAGGCTCACTTTATCCCGCCCTCCACCGCCTGGAACGCAAAGGATGGATAAAGGCGCGCTGGGGATCGTCGGAAAACAATCGCCGCGCAAAGTTTTATGAACTGACCGCGCTTGGACGAAAACAATCGGAATTGGAAGAGAGTAGCTGGCGCAAACTCGCCGCTGCGGTGGCCCAAATCCTCGAGACAACTTAGGAGAAGCTTATGCTAAATGACCTGCTGGCGCGTATGCGCTCCCTTTTTCGCCGGAAAATCGTGGAAGCGGAGATGGACGAGGAACTTCGCTTTCACTTCGAGAACCAGGTTGCGAAACTCACCCGTTCTGGCCTGACGCCAACGGAAGCCAAACGTCGCGCACGGCTGGAGTTTGGCGGAATGGAACAAGTCAAAGAGGAGTATCGCGATTCCCGCGGCGTGACCTTCATCGAAACGCTGTTGCAGGATATCCGCTACGGCTTGCGGATTCTCGGCCGGACGCCGGCAATCACCTCCGTAGCGATTCTCTCGCTGGCACTCGGCATCGGGGCGAATACCGCGATTTTCAGCCTGATCAACACGTTGATGCTCCGCATGCTTCCCGTCGAAAGACCCCAAGAATTGGTGGAATTGGGAAGGCAAAATCCCAAGTACCCTGGAGAACCGAGTCCTTCCTTCACCAATCCGCTCTGGGAACAGATTCGGGATCATCAGGATGTTTTCTCCGGTGTCTTCGCCTGGAGTGGGACGCGCTTCGATCTATCCAGCGGAGGCGCGGTTCAATATGCGAACGGACTTTTTCTAAGCGGCGACTATTTCCGCACGCTCGGAGTCCAGCCTGTGGCTGGGCGCTTGATTGACACAGCCGACGATCGGCGAGGATGTCCGGGGCTCGCGATCTTGAGCTATGGATTCTGGCAAGAGCATTTCGCCGGCGCCCAAAGCGCTGTCGGCGGCACAATATCGCTTGATCACCATTTGTTTCAAATTGGCGGCGTCAGCGCGCCCGGTTTCTACGGCGTGGAGATCGGCAAGAAGTTTGACGTGGCGGTTCCCGTTTGCTCGGCCGCCATCTTCGACGGCAAGGAATCCCGGATGGATCATCGTTCCTGGTGGTGGCTGGGCATCATCGGCCGAATCAAGCCAGGACTGAAACCGCAACAATTGAATTCCCGGCTCTCGATGCTCTCCCCGGAAATCTTCAGCGGCGCCTTGCCCCAGGACTGGAATGCACAGGGACAGAAAAACTTTCTCAAGATGACGCTGGCGGCCAAGGCCGCCTCAACCGGAACTTCCTACCTGCGCCGGCAATTTGGAGAACCGCTTAACATTCTGATGGGGGTGGTTGGACTGGTGTTGCTCATCGCTTGCGCCAATATCGCAAGCCTGATGCTGGCTCGCGCCGCGGCGCGAAACAAAGAGATTGCCGTACGCAAGGCCCTGGGCGCGTCGCGCGTCCGTCTGATTCGCCAACTGCTCACGGAATGCATCCTCCTTTCCTCCGCCGGAGGCCTCCTGGGAATTTTGTTTGCACAGTGGGGAACGGCTTTGCTGGTGCGCTACATTTCGACGGGGCGAAATACCGTGTTCCTGGATCTTTCCCTGGATGTTCGCGTGCTCGGCTTCACCGCCCTTGCCGCGATCTTCACGGGCACTCTGTTCGGCGTGCTGCCCGCGATTCGTTCGACGCGTGTTTCGCTCTCTTCGGCAATGAAAGGCAGCCAGGCGGAAGAGAGTGATAGGCGCGTACGATTTCGCCCCGGGAAGTGGATTGTCGCGGCCCAGGTGGCGCTGTCGCTGGTCCTGCTGGTCACGGCCGGCCTGTTCTTGCGCAGCTTTGTGAAGTTGAACACGCTCGACGCCGGATTCGACCGCAACAATGTTCTGCTTGTACATGCGAACCTGAAAACGGCAAATATTTTCCCGGCACAGCGCCCCGCCATTTTTGAAGACATAGAAAATCGCTTGCGCTCTCTTCCAGGAGTGGTTTCCGTCAGCCGCTCGGAAATGACTCCGATCAGCGGCTTCGTTTGGAACAATCTCCTGCATGTGGACACCCCGAATGCCCCGGCCGGAGACGATGCTCTCGTTTACTTCAATTTCATTTCGCCAAGTTACTTCCGAACCATGCGCAGTCCCGTGCTGGCGGGCCGCGGATTTGGTGACAGCGACACCCGCACGGCCCCGCACGTCGCCATCGTGAACCAGGCCCTGGCGCGTAAATTCTTCCCGGGTTTGAATCCGATAGGAAAAACACTGCATGAAGATCCTCCGAAGCCAGGAGAACCATCGCCGGCGTATGTGATCGTTGGAGTCGTGAAGGACGCCAAGTACGAATCATTGCGCGAGGAGGCGATCCCCACGGCATTTTTCCCTATCACGCAAATTCCGGAGCACGATGAAGAAGAAACATTCGAGGTCAGGTCGCAGCCACAACCTGCAGTGTTGATTCCCGGCGTTCAGGAAACCGTCGGCATGATCAACAAGGAAATTCCGCTGGAATTTCAGACCCTTGCCAGACAAGTCGACGATTCGCTGGTTCAGGAGCGGCTGCTCGCGACGCTTTCGGGGTTTTTTGGCGGTCTAGCGATGCTATTGGCGTTGATTGGCTTGTACGGCGCGTTGAGCTATCTAGTGACGCTCCGAAGGACGGAGTTCGGAATTCGCATGGCGCTCGGAGCGCTGCCGCAATCGATTCTTGGGATGGTGATGAGAGATGTCGCGGTTGTTCTTTTCGGCGGGGTTGGCGCCGGCGTATGCTTGTCGCTGCTGGCGGTCCGCGTGCTCCAGAAAATGCTCTTCGGACTGAGTCCCCACGATCCGGCAACCATGATTGCGGCCATCGGCCTGCTGTCGGGCGTGGCGCTGGCAGCAGGCTATCTTCCGGCGCGCCGCGCCATGCAGGTAGATCCGATGGTTGCGCTGCGCTACGAGTAACAGGTTCCATCTGGTGTAGCCTGTTTCGGCTTCATTGGGCGGGCCGATTGACGATCGACCCGGCAATCCGTTACGGTGGTTCTTCGGACCGATCCAGAGTACTGCCGAGGTGCCGCTTATGCTTTCCAATCTCCTGGCCCTTTCGTTTCCGGAATGGCAGCCGCACTTTTCATTCCTCGGCGGCGCTTCCGCGAATGAAATGCTAATTCTTCGCTGGCTTCATCTCATCTTCGGCATCATCTGGATTGGCTTACTCTATTTTTTCAACCTGGTGCTGACGCCGGCGATGAAAAAGTGCGACCCCAAGCTGCGAATCAGGATTTATCCCGAGTTGATGCCGGGCGCGATGGGCTGGTTCCGGTCGTCGGCCTTAGTGACGGTGCTGGTGGGAATACGCTATTTCACGATCCATCTGGCCTCGGATGCAAAACTCGCCGGAGATCGTTCGCTGATTGGCAAATGGTTCGGCTGGTGGTTTCTCGTGTGGCTCGTCGCGTATGTGTTTATTTACGCGCTGCAGCTTCCTGCGAAGGCGTTTCTGGATATTCCGGGGGTACGCGCAATTGGGGTTTCTGTAGTAGTGATCGCCGCATCATGGCTCGTGCTCGCTTTGAATGGCGGGCCCAATGTTTCCAGCGCGCACCTCGCCATCAGCGTTGGCGGCGGACTTGGGCTGGTGATGCTGCTGAATACCTGGGGCGTGGTGTGGCGCATACAGAAGCGGCTGATTGCCTGGACGCGTGCCGCTGCCGAGCAGGGTGCGCCCATGCCACCCGAAACGGAACGATTAATGCGCTGGAACTATCTGACCGCGCGAACGTCGTTCTGGCTGTCGTTTCCGATGCTTTTCTTCATGGGAGCCGCCAGCCACTACCCGTTCCTCGGCACTATCGCCGGATGAACTTCCGAATCATTGTGCAAGAGGCTCTCGTGCAAAATGAAAAGGGAGGCGGGCCAGGTCGTCCCGCCTCCCTTTTTCCCCTCACGGGGAATCCGGCCAGTCTGACGGAGGGCGACTAGCCGGTCGTGTGTTGGCCTGTCTATATAATCCCGATTGCCAGAAAAAAGTTCCTGCGAAATTCAAAAAAGTGGCTAAAATTACTGTGGAAATCAGCGCCGGCCTCTTGGCGCGATACTCATGCCACGCACCTCACACTTAAGCCCCGATAACATATTGCGTTTTCTGCAAGTTAGGAGCGCACCGGCATCCACGACCGAGATCGCGCAGGGACTCCGTCTAAAAAAGAGCGACAATCGTCCGCTCTACAAAATGCTCTCCAAACTGAAAAAGCGCCGGGCCATCGAGGAATTGCCTGGGGGACGGTACCGTCTTCCAAGCCGGAGGTCTGACGGAGCAAGGCCTGGACAAAGACCACCTGCGGACCCGGCCAAGCGTCTTGAAGGATCGGCGGTGGCGAATCGCGATGAGGTGAAAGGACGCCTGGTTCTTCACCACGATGGCTACGGCTTTGTGGTGCCGGCATCGCCTATGCCGCACCTCGACGGCGATGTGTTCATTCCGCGCGACGCGATACAGGACGCCATGCATGGCGACCAAGTTCTGGCAAAGATTCAACGATTGGGCGGCGTCAGCGGTGCGCAGCGGGCTGAAGGGCGAATCGTTCGAATCCTCGGCCGTGCACATCCGACGGTGGTTGGTTTGTTTCGCTACGGCACGCAACACAATGTTGTGCTGCCTTACGATGTCCGGATCCAGCACGAAGTGGAGATTCCGCGTGGCCACGAACTGACGCCGGGACTGTGGAAGAAGCTGGGTTTCAGCGGAGGGGATGAAACCAGCATTCGATCGCGGCGGATTCCGCGGCTGGATGAATTGGACGGCGCGGTGGTGAATGTGGAGTTGCTGCGCTATCCCCAGGGAGGCGCAGCGGCGACGGGCCGCGTCATCGAAATTCTTGGACGTCCCGGCGAACTCGGCGTTGACACCGAGATCATCATCCGCAAGCATCATCTACCTCATTCCTTTTCCGCCGACGTTGTCGAGGAAGCCGAACGTGGTGCGAAGCCCGTCAATGAATCTCAGCGCGAAGGCCGCGAAGATTTCCGCCACTTGCCGATTGTCACGATTGATGGTGAAACGGCGCGCGATTTCGACGACGCCGTTTACGTCGAGCATCGCGCTGATGGCGGTTGGCACCTTCAGGTCCACATCGCCGATGTAGCGCATTACGTTCGAACCGGTAGCGCACTGGACCGGGAGGCGCGTCTTCGGGGTACCTCCGTTTACTTTCCCGATCGTGCGGTTCCGATGCTTCCGGAGGCCCTTTCAAATGGCATGTGTTCGCTCAAGCCGCACGAGGATCGCCTGGTGATGAGCGCGCTCATGGAATTTGACGCCGCGGGCCACATGAAGTCCTCGAGGATGACTTCCGGCGTCATTCGCTCCGCCGAACGCATGACTTATACCAATGTCAATAAAGTGATCGAAGGTGACGCAGAAATGACGGCGCGCTACGCAGCGCTGGCGCCACGCTTTCGGGAAATGAAAGAACTCGCGCTGCTCCTAAACGCCCGCCGCAATGAACACGGCTCCATCGATTTCGATCTTCCTGAACCGGTCATCGAATTCGACGAAGAGCAGCGCATGACGAATATCACGCGCAGCGAGCGCAATATCGCGCACCGGCTCATCGAAGAATTCATGCTGGCGGCCAATCGCGCCGTCGCCGCGTATCTTTTGCGGCGCAGCATTGAATCGCTGCATCGCGTGCACGAAAAGCCGGACGCAAGAAAAGTTCTGGAGTTCGAAGAACTGGCGCGGGCCTTCGGTTACTCTCTCGGTGTCGAAGACTTGCATCAGCGCGAGGTTGCGGTTCGCCATGGACGAGTACCTGCTCCCGCGAAAGCCGGCCGGCCGGACTCGTACGGCCACGGCCGGGAACGCGGCATGAAGGTGGCGCTCCCGGGCAGCGAGCTGCGCATCACGCCGCAGCACTATCAGCGACTGATTCGAAAGGTCGTCGGCAAACCGGAAGAGCGCATCGTTTCCTACCTCATGCTGCGTTCTCTGAAGCAGGCTCGCTACGCCGCCGAGCCCCTCGGCCATTTCGCTCTCGGCTTCGACGAATACACGCATTTCACTTCGCCCATTCGCCGATATCCGGACCTCATCGTTCATCGCATCCTGAAATGGGCGCTCGACCATCCCCACGACGTTCCCGCCTCTTCCCGGATGCATTCCGCCGCACCGCGAGACGCCGAGGCGGCGCTCTATTCGCGCAAGAACCTCGAAGAAATCGCTTCAGAAACCTCCGAAGCCGAGCGCCGCGCCAACGGCGCAGAACGCGAACTGATGGATTGGAAAACCGCGCAATTCATGGAGGAGCACCTCGGCGAAGAATACGAGGGATTGATCATTTCCGTTCAGAAATACGGCTGTTTCGTTGAACTATTCGAAGTCTTTGTGGAAGGGCTTCTTCCTATCGGGGCGCTGGAGGAATTCGCAGGAGCACGCTGTGCGCTTCGCGAGCGCGATCACGCCATCGTTGCATTGCAGGGTGGACGCGGCGCTCCGGGCGCGCGCCGAAGCCGTGGAGCAAAACCTTCCAAGCTCGAATGGCATCTCGGCGACAAGATCCGTGTGCGCGCCGAACGGATTGACCCCATGCGTAAGCGCGTCGAGTTTGCGCTGATTGATAAAAATTAAGGAAAGAAGCCGGAAATTCCTCAAATTGCTTCGGCTTAGGCGAGCCAGCGCGAGACTTGTCGCCGCATCGGCCGTGAAACCAGCACCGCGAATCGCGCCGCCGGATACCAGAATCGGCTTGGCGGGCAGTGCGTTCAATTTGCTCCTTACATAAATCCCGGGGAGCGCGCCGGTGCGGGGAGAGGAGGCGCATTCCCACTTCTTTCATACCCCTGAGGGAAGGTAGCTGTATGAGTTTTGCTTGCACATGCCCCATTAAGTCAAGGGCACTTGCTCAATTCCGCAGCCCCGATCAAAAACGCGAGATCTCTCAGAATCGCTAGTAAATATCCTCTCGGCCATCCCATTAGTTTGGCGACGAGATTTTATGCGACGACCGGCCGGGAATTCGAGCGTTCTGCAAATTTCTGCTACTCTGGAAGACCAAGTCTGCAGCGTTTTCCGTCCGTGCCGCGCTGCCGCTCCCGGAATAAGAGAGGACTTTCCGTCGTGAATTCGCCCGCACTTTCCGCACAGATTGCCAAGCGCGCTTTCAATTTCAACGCTGGGCCTGGCGCGCTTCCGCTCCCGGTTCTCGAGAGAATTCACGAGGAACTTCTCGACTGGCGCGGCAGCGGCATGTCGGTCATGGAGATGAGCCACCGTTCACCCGAGTTTGAGAGCATCAACGCGGGCGCAGAACACAAACTCCGGGAACTCCTTGGCATCTGTGATGATTACGCGGTCATCTTCGTCCAAGGCGGGGGTAGCATGCAGTTCACCATGGCCCCGATGAACCTTTGCCTTCCGGGAAGGCCCGTGGACGTGCTCCATACCGGCACCTGGACCGCCAAGGCCATCGGTGAATTGAAGAAAGGTATCCTTCACCATATCGCGGCTTCCACCGAGTCGGAAAAGTTCACGCGTCTCCCCCGCCGCGATGAAATGAAATTCTCTCCGGACGCCTCCTACGTCCACATCTGCACCAATAACACCATCGAAGGCACACAGTGGACTACCCTTCCGGAAACCGGCAGCGTGCCACTTGTCGCGGATATGTCCTCGGATATTGCCTCGCGCCTCGTCGATGTAAAAAAATATGGTGTCATCTTTGCGGGCGCCCAGAAAAACCTGGGCCCTTCCGGCGCCACCATCGTGATCATTCGAAAGGATCTTGCCGAACGCGCCGACAAGAATCTTCCCACGCTCCTTCAATACCGCACCCATATCAAAGAGAAGTCGCTCTATCACACGCCGCCGACTTTCGCCGTCTACATCGTCGGTTTGGTGCTGGAATGGATCGCAACCGAAGGCGGAATTCAGGGCATGGAGAATCGCAACGCCGCTAAAGCCGGACTGCTTTATGGCGGCATCGAATCGAGCGGCGAATTCTATTCCTGCCCCGTCGAAAAGGCTTCGCGCTCAAAAATGAACGTGGTCTTTCGTGTGGCTGGCGGAAACGAGTCGATCGAAAAGAAGTTCTCCGCCGAAGCCGCGGCGGCCGGCCTGGTCGGAACGCCCGGTCACCGCTCCGTGGGAGGTATGCGCGTATCTCTCTACAATGCCGTCACACTCGAAGCCGTCGAAGCCCTGACCAGCTTTATGCGTGAATTCCAACGCACCTGCGGGTAAGTACTTTGCCATCGGAAAAAGCGCGCAAAGGGGAGAGCCCTCTGCGCGCCTTCTAAGCTGCCTTGTTCTCAGGCCAGATCGAAGAGCAGTACCTCGGCGTCATTTACACCGGTAAGCTCAACGGCCTTCTCCGCGGAAATGGCAGCGCCGTCACCAACTTCAAGTAACGCGCCGTTCAGCTTGACGCTGCCACGCGCCACCTGAACATAGGCATGCCTGTCTTTCTTGAGCTCATGTTTCACCGTTTCGCCGGCGTTGAGCAGTGTCGCGTACAATTCATTGTCCTGGCGGATCTTCACCGAGCCGTCGCGCCCATCCGGCGAAGCCACCAGCCGCAGCTTCCCGCGCTTTTCGGCTTCGCTGAAGTTCTTCTGGTCGTACGTCGGCTTCAATCCTTGCTTCTCCGGAAGCATCCAGATCTGGTACAGGTGCACCGGCTCTGTTTTCGATGCGTTGAATTCACTGTGCGCCACCCCGGTGCCCGCGCTCATGTACTGCACGTCACCCGGCTTGATGAGCGAACCGTTGCCCATGCTGTCCTTGTGCTCCAGCGCGCCTTCGAGCACGTACGTCACGATTTCCATGTCGCGATGAGGGTGCTTCGGGAAGCCGCCTCCTCCTGCGACGCGATCGTCGTTCATCACCCGGAGCGTCCGAAATTCGACGTGCTCCGGATCAAAGTACTCGGCAAACGAAAACGTGAAACGCGAATCCAGCCAGCCGTGGTTCGCGTGTCCACGCTCGTCGCTCTTGCGGATATCGATCATGGCCCACCTCCTGGGTCTTCTGAAAAGATAATACTCGTTATAACGACTATTGTCAAGAGGTATATTTACGGCCTCCCCGCTCCCCCGGTTTCCTTGCCAACTCTTTGAATTTCCTCGCTTTCGAACACCCCACCGGCCAGTTTCCGGCGGCGCCCCCTTTGGTGTACAGTGATAAGGAAAGCGCGGCGACCGCGCCTCCGAGGATTTTTTAATGGACTCGCCACTCTCCGCAACGGCAACCCGAAAACCAGAGGGTGCCTCTGCGCCACGCGAAACTCTCACCATCACCGACAACCGCACCGGCAAATCCTACGAGGTCCCCATTACCCACGACACCATCCGCGCCGCCGACCTCCGCCAAATCAAAGTAGACCCTAAAGACTTCGGCATGATGAGTTACGACCCGGCCTTCAACAACACCGCTTCCTGCATCAGCAAGGTCACATACATTGACGGCGACGCCGGCATCCTGCGCTATCGCGGTTATCCCATCGAGGATCTCGCGGAAAAAAGCACCTATCTGGAGACGGCGTACCTGCTGTTGCACGGCGAATTGCCCACGGACCCCCAGCTCAAAGAATGGACTTACAACGTCACGCATCACACCTTCATCCACGAAAGCATTAAGAAATTCCTCGACGGCTTTCATTACGACGCCCATCCCATGGGCATGATGATCTCCACGATTGCCGCGCTTTCCACTTTCTATCACGATGCGAAGGATATCTTCAGCGTCGAGTCGCGCAAGAAGCAGACCTATCGTCTGGTCGGAAAAGTTCCCACGATCGCGGCATTCTCTTATCGCCACACTCTCGGCATGCCGTTCGTCTATCCGGACAATGAGCTCAGCTACCCGGGCAACTTTCTGAACATGCTCTTTCGCACCACCGAGCCGAAATACCGTCCGAACCCGACTTTGGAGCATGCCCTCGACGTGCTCTTTATCTTGCATGCCGATCACGAGCAGAATTGTTCCACCAATACCATTCGCGGCGTCGGCAGTTCGCACGTCGATCCTTATTCCGCCACCGCCGCCGCCATCGCCGCTCTCTACGGCCCGCTCCACGGCGGCGCCAATGAAGAAGTCCTGCACATGCTCATGGAGATCGGCTCGGTCCAGAAGGTTCCCGAGTTCATCAAGCGCGTCAAAGCCGGCGAAGTCAAACTCATGGGTTTCGGCCATCGCGTCTACAAGAATTACGATCCCCGCGCCCGCATCATCAAGCACATCGCATATGAAGTCTTCGAGCTGATGGGCAAGAACCCGCTGCTGGAAATCGCTCTCGAGTGCGAGCGCATTGCCCTCGAAGACGATTATTTCGTCAAGCGCAAGCTCTACCCCAACGTGGACTTCTACACCGGCTTGATTTATCAATCCATGGGTTTTCCGATGACTATGTTTCCCGTGTTGTTCGCGATTCCCCGAACTTCAGGATGGATTGCCCAGTGGGAAGAGATGCTGCTTGACCCGGAACAGAAAATTGCGCGGCCCCGCCAGATCTACCTCGGCCACGACACGCGCCACTACATTCCTATCGATCAGCGCAGCTAAGAATCGCGGTATCCACTTTGTATACCGGCTCCCGGGATGCCCTCGACAATCCCACGCGGCCCGGTATAGTTGATTCTACAGAGAGGTTCGATGGCTCAAGTCTCGAATAAGCCTTCCCATACGGGAGCCCGGCGCCGCAGTCAACGCGTGCTGATGCAGGTCCCTGTTCGGTTACGCGGCAAGGACGGTCAAGGTAAAGATTTCGAGGAATTCACGGAGACTCTTGCCATCAACGCCCACGGGGCCCTGGTTTTGCTTACCGCTCGCCTCACCAGCGGTGCCCTGGTCCACATGAAGCACAACAAAACCGAAGAGGAACAAGAGTGCCACGTGGCATTCCTCGGTCCGGTGCGTTCGGCCAAAGGCGAGATCGGCCTGGAGTTTACCGCTCCGTGCCCAACTTTCTGGCGTGTGGCCTTTCCCCCCGAGGACTGGACCCCGAAGAGCCCGGAAGCCCGCGCGGTTTCCACCTATCGCACCAGTAAGTGACTCGTTTATTGCAGGCCTGGCGAAACTGGGAGATGAGCGCGTAAATTATTGCGTGCGCGAAGAAATTTTGCCCTAGGGCCCCTTTTTTCCCATCATCGCTGACAACAGCCACTTTCTTAGCACCATCAGGTAATAGGGTTTTGTCTCTCGGAACATCAGACCCATGCCCTCATTCGCGTTGGAATAAATGACGCTGGCTTGCGCTTCGAAAAATTCGTTCTCGGTGAATAGTTTTATCGCCAGAGACGTCCCTGTCGCATATGGACTTTCGGTGTCCACATAACAACCATTCATGCTGAGTTCTCTGACGCGCGCCGTCCTCTTATCTTCGGACGTGCCTTCTCGCATCTCGATGGATCCAACGAACGGATACCGGGGACTGCGGCGCCGATCCTGTTCCATGGAACTCCCGTCGGCAAATCGGGACGATTCTACTCCGGCACTCCCGATTTTCCGCAGGAATTATCTATGGAATTGTTCAAGTGTAAAGAATTCGGAGTCGTGAAAACTTGCTGCCGGCGTTTGCCTCCCGGGTTAATCTCCGCAAGCGTATTCTGCAAACGCAGCGAGGGGAATTCTTTGCTCACGTGTGCGCTCTTCGCAGCAACGCGGTACCCGGAATCCCGCTGCCGCGTTCGCTTGCCGCGGCTTTACGGGTTTCATTGCCATGCTCAATTCTTCCCGCAGCTTTCGGTGCGCCCGGAAAAGCCGAAGCCGTACCGCCATCGCTGAAATC
>WNFP01001238.1_pt1 | contig 32034 bp, 26 predicted proteins | sample 5400201 | NCBI WGS metagenome assembly WNFP01 (sample SAMN13153355, study PRJNA577476) | soil metagenome | isolation source: 115 cm saprolite under Madrone tree | place: USA:California | collected 2016-06-14 | reverse complement strand
GTGGCCGCTGCACCACGCGAACGCGCTGTTCTGCAGCGCCATGGTGCCGAACACCAGGTACAGCAGCCGCAGACTCCAGTGCGCCTCGTAGGTACGATGCGCCCACAGCCGGTGATAGCCCGCCGTGACCGCCATGCCGTTGGCGATGGCGAGGATGGCGAAGGCCGCCCAGGCCGCGGGCGAAAAACCGCGTGTCAGGCCATACCACGGCACGAGGATTGCGGCGGCGGCAAAGGTCAGCGCGAACATCAGAGCATTCGTCCAGACCAGGGGGGCCGTCTGCTCGTTGCGGGTGGTGTCGGACATGCGGGTAAACTTATCACGGTGGGGCCCCCAAGGTGGGACTTACGTCGTTTTTGAGTATGCTGCGCCCCTCCGGCACCTGTGAGAGCTCGATTCCATGACCTGGATCCCTGTACGTTCGGGCGCCGTGCGCGGCTCAGTCGCGGCGTCGCTGGCGCTGGTTGCGTGGCTCGCGGTACCCGCGGGCGCCCGCGCGGCGCGCGCCTACGTCTCCAACGAGGACGACGGCACCGTCACGGTGATTGATACGCAGCGCCTGGCGGCGATTGCGACCATCGCGGTGGGCAGGCGGCCCCGGGGACTGGTGCTCAGCCCTGACGGTGCGAGCCTGTACGTCGCGGTCAGCGGGCTGCCCAAGTGCCCTCCGCCGATCCCGGAAGAGAAGTGCGCCAAGCTGCCGCGGGATCTGAAGGCCGACGGCGTGGCGGTCATCGATACCGCGACGCTCAGGCAGACGCGCATGCTGAAGGGGGTGTCCGATCCTGAACGCGTCGAGATCAGCCGCGACGGGCACTCGCTGTTCATCACCGACGAGGATGCGTCGCGGCTGAGCGTGCTGGACGCAGAACGCGGACGCGTCGTCGCCACGATCCCGGTCGGGCGCGAGCCTGAGGGAGTGCGCGCGTCTCCCGATGGCCGCTGGGTGCTGGTGACCAGCGAGACCGGCAATTCCGTGGCCATCATCGACGCGCGCACGCACGCCGTGCTGCATACGGTACTCGTGGGCAAGCGCCCGCGCGATCTCGCCTTCACACCGGACAGCCGCACCGCCTACGTCTCGGGGGAAGCTGATGCGTCGGTGTATCGCATCTCACTTCCGAGCGGTGCGCCGACCACGCAGCTGGTGCAGCTGCGCGAGGAGGCGCGCCCCATGGGTGTGGCGCTCGACGCGGCACGCGGGCGGCTGTATGTGAGCACCGGGCGCGGCGGTACTGTGGCGGTGATCTCGCCGCAAGACGGCAAGCTGATCGGCGAAGTCGCCGTGGGCGCTCGACCCTGGGGGCTGGCGCTGAGCGCCGACGGCAGACGTCTCCTCACGGCCAACGGGCCCTCGGCAGATGTGTCCGTGGTTGATACCGATACGCTCACCGTGATCGGCAAGGTGACAACCGGCCACGGTCCCTGGGGCGTGGTCGCCGGCCCCTGAGGGTGCGTGCTAGCGTTGCGCCCCCTTTGGACGCGAGGAGCGGCCGTGATTGCAGTTGAGCTCGGGCGATTCGCCATGGTGTTTGCCGTTGCCACGCTGGCGGCAGTGGCCGCGGCCCAGTCTCCAGCAGGTCCCGATGCCGTCGAGCAGGTGGCGCGCAGTTACATCACGCGCGGCGCGCTGGAGGCCCCGATCCGCTTCCTGTCGGCGGACCTGCTCGAGGGCCGGGGACCGGCCACCCGTGCAGATCAGTTGACGCGCCTGTACCTGCAGACACAGCTGGAGGGCATGGGCTACAGGGCCGCCTTCGGCACCGGAGCCTGGCAGCAGCCGTTCGATATCGTCGGCATCCAGTCGCAGTTCCCCAAGAGCTGGAGCTTCCAGGGCAAGAACGCGCGCGTCGACCTCGCCTGGCGGGATGACTACATCGCCGCGAGCGGACTGCAGAGCGAGAGCGTGGCGCTCGATGACGCGGAGCTGGTGTTCGTCGGTTACGGGATCCAGGCTCCGGAGTACCAGTGGGACGATTTCAAGGGCGCCGATCTCGCGGGCAAGATCCTCGTGATGATGAACAATGACCCGGACTGGGATCCGAATTTGTTCGCCGGCAAGCGCCGCCTGTATTACGGCCGCTGGGACTACAAGTACGCCAGCGCCGCGCGCCAGAAGGCCGCGGGCGCGATCGTCATCCACACGACGCCTTCCGCGGGCTACCCCTGGCAGGTGGTGCAGAGTTCCTGGGGCGGTGAGCAATTCGAGCTGCCGGCCGGGAGCGAGCCGCGGCTGCGCCTGAAGGCCTGGGCCACCGAGGAGGCGACGCGGCGCCTGCTGAACGCGAGCGGGCAGGATCTCGACAGGCTGCTCGCGGCCGCCCGCTCGCGTGATTTCACGCCGGTGCCGCTCGGCATCCGCACCTCCATCGCGTTCATCAACAAGCTCTCGCGCGTGCAGACCGCCAACGTCGGCGGGGTATTGCCCGGAAGTGATCCTAAGCTGGCGGCACAGGTGGTGGTGCTGTCCGCGCATCACGATCACTTCGGCATCGGCGAGCCGGACGCCAGCGGCGACCGCATCTACCATGGGGCCGTGGATAACGCCTCGGGCTGCGCGCAGGTACTGGCGATCGCGCGGGCGTTTGCCGCCCTCCACCAGCGGCCGCGCCGCTCGGTGCTGGCGCTGTTCGTCGCCGGCGAGGAGCGCGGGCTGCTCGGCTCGAGCTACTATGCGCTGCATCCCTCGTTCCCCGCCGGCCGCATCGCGGCCAACATCAACATCGACGGCGGCAACATTTTCGGCCGCACCCGCGATGCGACGCTGATCAGCATGGGCAAGTCCTCGCTCGATGCGATCGCCGCGCGGGTCGCCAAATCCCAGGGACGCGTACTCAAGCCCGATCAGTTCCCCGACCGCGGCTACTACTACCGCTCCGACCAGTTCTCGTTCGCCAAGATCGGCGTACCGGCATTGTTTTTCGCAGACGGCACGGACTTCATCGGCCGGCCGGCGGGCTGGGGCCGCACGCAGATCGAGGAGTGGGAGCTGAAGAAATACCACCAGCCGGCCGACAAGCTCGACGGCAGCTGGAACTTCGACGGCATGATTCAGGACGCGCAGCTCGATATGCTGTCCGCGTGGCTCATCACGCAGGCCGATGGCATGCCGACCTGGAAGCCCGGTGATGAGTTCGAAGCGGCGCGCAAGCAGGCGCTCGGGGCCCTGGCCGGCCAGTAGCTGCCGCGGAGTCACACGCATGTTTGAACGGCTCGAGCGCGTCATTCCCGATCCGATCCTCGGCCTCATGGCCGCGTTTCGCGCCGACCCCGATCCGCGCAAGGTGGACCTCGGTGTCGGGGTATATCGCGACGATCGCGGCGAGACGCCGGTACTCGAGGCGGTGCGCCAGGCGGAGAGTGCGCTGCTGGCGCGCCAGAGCACCAAGACCTACGTCGGCCCTGCGGGCAACCCCGGATTCAATGAGGCCATGGAGCGGTTGGTCCTCGGCGACGAGCACGAGGCGCGCCTCACCGCACGAGTGCGCACCGTGCAGGCGCCCGGCGGCTGCGGGGCCCTGCGACTGGGGGCGGAGCTCATCCGCACAGCTTCGCCGGACTCGGTCGTGCACGTGAGCACGCCCACCTGGGCCAATCACGCTCCGCTGCTGAGCGGCAGCGGACTGGAACTGCAGCGCTATCCATACTTCGATCCCGCGACCGGTGGCGTGCAGTTCGATCGCATGACGGCGGCGCTCGAGCGTCTGCCGGGGCGCGCGGTGGTGCTGCTGCAGGCCGCCTGCCACAACCCCACCGGCGCGGATCTGTCGCCGCCGCAATGGCGGGAGCTGCTCGCGCTGGTGAAACGGCGGCAGCTGCTGCCGTTCATCGACATGGCATACCAGGGGCTGGGCGACGGGGTGGAGGCGGACGCGTACGGCCTGCGCCTGTTCTGTGCCGAGCTTCCCGAGGTGCTGTGTGCCGTGTCGTGCTCGAAGAACTTCGGCCTGTACCGCGAGCGCACCGGCGCCCTGCACGTCGTCAACGAAACTCCGGCGGGGGCGGACGCCGCCTTCAGCCAGCTGGTGCGCATCGCGCGCGGCATCTGGTCGATGCCGCCGGACCATGGCGCCGCCATCGTGCACGGAATCCTCGCCGCTGCGCCGCTACGCACATTGTGGGCAGACGAAGTCGTGGCCATGCGCCAGCGTATCCAGGGCCTGCGGCACGCGGTGGTGAAGCAGCTCAGGCAGCACTGCCCGCAGCGCGACTTCAGTTTCATCGCCACGCAGCGCGGCATGTTCTCCTTCCTCGGCATCAACACACTGCAGGTACGCGAGTTGCGCGCCCGCCATCACGTCTACATGACCGACGACAGCCGCATGAATATCGCGGGCCTGCGCCAGGAGAACCTCGAGTACTTCGCGCGCGCAACCGCGCAGGTGCTGGCGGGTTAGCTCTCCGGCACGATGATCCGGTGTGTGGACTTCACTTCTTCCATCACGAAGTAGGTGTGGGTCTGCTGCACGCCGCGCACCGCGGCGATGCGATCCCCGAGGAAGCGGCGGTAACTCTCCATATCCGTCACGCGTACCTTCAGCAGGTAGTCGAACCCTCCCGCCACCATGTGACACTCCATCACCTCGTCGTGCGCCAGCATCACCTGCTTGAAGCGCTCAAAGGCGTCGGGCGTGGTGCGATCCAGTAGCACCTCCACGTAGGCGAGCAGGCCGAGCCCGAGCCTGGCCGGGTTCAGGCGCGCGAAATACCCCTCGATGTACCCGGCGGACTCCAGGCGCCGCACCCGCTCGAGCGTCGGTGTCACGGTGAGGTGCACCTCGCGCGCGAGCTGGGACACCGCCGCACGGCCGTCCTGCTGCAGCCGCGCGAGCAGGCGCCGGTCGATGCGGTCAAGACCGCGGTGGGAGGGGGTCGCGGTGGCCGGCTTGTGAACCATAGCAGTCGATTTACCTATTTAAATGGCTACAACGGACGATTATTCTCTGAGAATAAGCCTATCATGAGTGTAATTGACTGGCCAAGGGATCAAGCAGACGTGGACGGCGCAGCGGCTCAAGAGCTGAATCACGAGGTGACTGACTTCACCGCACTGCGTGCGCAGCTGCGCGCGGCGACGCTGCGCCCGGAGGCGGATGCCTCCGGCGAAATGGTCGCGGACCTGTCCGTGGCGCAGGCGGCGCTCGAGCGCGCCGCGACCCGCGCCGCCCGCTGGGTCGAAGCCGCGCGCGCGGACAAACGCTCCCGTCCGCTGGTCGACAGAATGCTCGAGCAGTTCCCGCTCGACAGCGCGCAGGGCAAGGCGCTCATGAGCCTGGCGGAGGCGCTGCTGCGCACGCCGGACCCGAAGCGCGCCGACCAGCTGATCGCCGAACGGCTCGCCGCGGTGCGCGACGCCGGCGTTCCGGGCGACACCGACCTGCTGCTGAGAACCGGGTTCACGCTGCTGGGCGCGGCGGGCCGGCTGTTACCGGAAGTGTCCTCGGAACTGTCCGGGGAGTTCTCCGCCGCCAGCCTCACCAAACCGATGATCGCCCCCATCGTGCGCGCGGCGCTGCGTCAGTCGATGCAGCTGCTGGGGCACGCGTTCATTGTCGGCGAGACGATCGACGCAGCGCTTGCGCGCGGCCGCTCCGAACCCGGACTCGCCCTGTGTTCCTTCGACGTGCTGGGCGAGGGCGCCCGTACCGAAGCGGACGCGCTGCGCTACCTCGATGCGTATGCCCACGCGATCGAGGCCCTGGGCGAGCAGACTTCCGGGTCGGTGCACGCCCGCTCCGGCATCTCGGTGAAGCTGTCGGCGCTCGAGCCGCGTTACACGCAGCTGCAGAACGCGCGCGTCAACGAGCAGCTCGCTCCGCGGATGCTGGATCTCGCGCGCCGCGCCGCGCGCGCCGGTATCGGATTCACCATCGACGCCGAAGAGGCAGACCGGCTCGACCTGTCGCTGGACATCGTGGAGACGCTGGCGAGGGATGCGGCGACCCGCGCCTGGGAGGGGCTTGGACTCGCGGTGCAGGCCTACGGCCGCCGCGCGCCGCTGGTGCTCGACTGGGTGGCCGCGCTGGCACGCGACAGCGGGCGACGGATGACGGTGCGACTGGTCAAGGGCGCGTACTGGGACAGTGAGATCAAGCGTGCCCAGGAGCGCGGGCTCGCCAGCTTCCCGGTGTACACCTCGAAGGCCGCGACGGACGCGAGCTACCTCGAGTGCGCCCGCCATCTGTTCGCCGCCGGCGCGGCGATCTACCCGCAGTTCGCCACCCACAACGCCTACACGGTAGCCGCGGTGCTCGAGCTCGCGCCGGCGGGCGCGGCGTACGAGTTCCAGCGCCTGCATGGCATGGGCGAGGCGCTCTACGAGGCGGCGCGCGCCGAAGTTCCCACTCTGCAGCCGGTCAGGGTGTACGCGCCGGTGGGCACTCACGAGGAGCTGTTGCCGTACCTGGTGCGGCGGCTGCTCGAGAACGGCGCCAACAGCTCCTTCGTGCATCAGTTCATGAACCCACAGATTCCCGTGGAGCAGGTGGTGCGCGATCCCATCTCTTCCCTGAACGCCGCAGCGACCCGCGCGGCGCGTGTGCGCGAGCCACACGCACTGTATGGCGCCGAGCGCGCCAACTCCGACGGCGAGGATTTCGGCGACCCGGCCGCGCTCGCCGCGCTGCAGGCTGAAGTGCAGCTGCACGCCGGCGAGAGTTATTCCGGCGGACCGATTCTGAGCGGCCGCCGTGCGCGGGATGTGAGCACGCCGGTTGTTTCGCCCGCCGACACCCGCGAGACGGTGGGGCTCACCCGTGATGCGACCGCGGATGAGATCCGCGGCGCGCTGCAGAGTGCGCATGAGGCGCAGCCGGCCTGGGATGCGCGGCCTGCGGCCGAGCGCGCCGCGTGCCTCACGCGCGCGGCGCAGCTGTTGCAGGCGCGACGCGGGCAGTTCCTGAGTCTGCTGGTGCGCGAAGCCGGCAAGACGCTGCCGGATGCGGTGGCGGAGCTGCGCGAGGCGGTCGACTTCTGCCGCTACTACGCGGCACGGGGCCGGGAGCTGTTCGGGGCGCCGCAGGAGCTGCCCGGGCCGACGGGTGAGCGCAACACGCTCTCCATCCAGGGCCGCGGCGTGTTCGTATGCATCAGCCCGTGGAACTTCCCGCTGGCGATCTTTGCCGGGCAGATCACCGCGGCGCTCGCGGCCGGCAACACCGTGGTCGCGAAGCCGGCTCCCGCCACGCCCCTCATCGCGCATGCCATGACCTGCCTGCTGCACGAGGCGGGCGTGCCGGCCGAGGCTCTGCAGCTCACCCCGGCCGATGGTGCGGCCGCGCTGCCCGAACAGGTGGTTGACGACGTCATCATGTCTGCGTTCAACAGCGCCGGCCAGCGCTGCTCGGCGCTGCGGGTGCTGTATCTGCAGGAGGAAATCGCCGCGCGCGTGATTGCGATGCTCATCGGCGCGATGCGCTGCCTGATCATCGGCGCACCGGGAGATCTGGCCACCGATGTCGGCCCGGTGATCTCGCCAGCGTCGCAGCAGCGCCTGCGCAGGCATGCTGAGCGCATGCGCGCCGAGGCGAAGCTGCTGTATGCCTGCGAGCTCGACGCCAGCCTGGCAGCCGGGCATTTCTTCCCGCCGCACCTGTTCGAGCTGCGCAGCCTCGATCAGCTCAGGACCGAGGAGTTCGGACCGATCCTGCACGTGGCGCGCTATCGCAGCGGGCAGCTGCCGCAGGTGCTGGAGGCAATCCGCCGCACCGGCTTCGGCCTTACGCTCGGGGTGCACAGCCGCCTCGAGAGCGTCGCCCAGCACCTGTTCCACGCGCTACCGGTGGGCAACACCTACGTGAACCGCAACATGATCGGCGCGGTGGTTGGCGTGCAGCCGTTCGGCGGCCAGGGCCTGTCGGGTACGGGACCCAAGGCCGGTGGACCGCATTACCTGCTGCGCTTCGCAACCGAGCGCACGCTCACCATCAACACCGCCGCCATCGGCGGCAATGTCGAGCTGCTCGCCTGAAGGGCAGGATCAGTGAGGTGTCGGCAGGCCGTCCCGGCGCAACTCGGCGTGCAACGCCTCGAAGGACTCCAGCGGCGCGGAGCAGCTGTTGCCGCGGCAGACATAGGCGATCGGGCCCGCCCGCGGAGCCTTGTCGGCGAGCGCCGGCGGCAGATCGGGAGCGTCGGCCGGTATGGCGAGCACCAGCCGCCGCGGCGCATAGAGCTTCGCCAGCTTCGTGCGCCAGGTTTCGATCAGCGCGGGCGCACCGCGAATGATGACGACCGCAGGCGGATGCAGCAGCTCCTCCAGAGCGGTGAGCAGGGTGGTGTGCGCGTGCGGGTAGCTGAGCAGCGCCGGCCACGCCGCCCGCAGCGTGCACTCCGCCGCCGCCAGGTAGCGGGGCTCGCCGAGCAGATGCCCCAGGCGCTGCAGCACGCAGGCGGCAATGCCGTTGCCCGACGGGGTCGCGTCGTCGCTGAATGACTTGGAGCGATGGATCAGGGTTTCGTGATCGTCGGAGGTGAAGTAGAAGCCGCCCGCCGCGCTGTCGGAGAAATGTGTCAGCACCACCTCGAGCAGCTGCCGCGCAAACCCCAGTTCCTCGCCCCGGAAGCGCATCTGCTGCAGCTCGAGCACCGCATCGGCGAGATACACATAATCATCCAGATAGGCGTTCAGATGCGTGCGACCATCCATGCTGGTCGCCAGCAGCCTGCCGTCGCGCCACAGCGTGCGGCGGACGAAATCGAGCGCGCGGCTGGCGCAGTCCAGCAGGTCATCGCGCGCCAGCGCGCGCGCGGCGATCGCCATGCCGCGGATCATCAGCGCGTTCCACGAGGTCAGGATCTTGTCATCGCGGCTCGGACGCACGCGCTGCGCCCGGATCTCGAACAGCCTGGCGCGCGCCGACGCCAGCAGCGCCTCGACCTCGGTGGGCGTGCGAGCCACGCGCTTTGCAATCTCATCCAGCGGCGCGCACACACGCAGGTGCCAGCGGCCCTCGAAATTCGCAGGTCCATCGAGGCCGAAGCGCGGCGCGAACACCGCGAACTCCTCGGCGCTGAGCGCCGCAGTTATTTCCGCGCGATCCCATGCGTAGAACTTGCCCTCGTGACCCTCGGAATCGGCATCGAGGCTCGAGTAGTAGCCGCCCTGCGGGGACTGCATCTCGCGCACGGTCCACGCGGCAGTCTCGAGCGCCACGCGTGCATAGAACGGATCGCCGCTCGCCAGCGCGGCCTGCGCGTACACCGCCAGCAGCGCGCCGTTGTCGTACAGCATCTTCTCGAAGTGCGGGATCATCCAGTACTCATCGACCGAGTACCGACAGAAGCCGCCTCCCAGCTGATCGTTGATCCCGCCTTCGGCCATGCGGCGCAGCGTGAACGTCGCCATGTGCAGCGCCTGCAGGTCGGGCTCGGGAGCGGCGGCGCTCGCGTGCCAGTCGCGCAGCAGCCGCTCGATGGTCAGCGGGTGCGGAAATTTCGGCGCGCCGCCGAAGCCGCCGTAGCGGGGATCGAAGCTGCGCGCGAGCTGCGCGCGGCAGGTGGTGAGCGGCGCGTCGCTGAGCTCGGTGTCGTTGGCAGCCGGCGCGGGATTGAGCCCGGCGAACGCCGCCATGAGTGCGTCGTTCTGCGAACGCAGCTCCGCGGCATGATCGCGGTAGTACCCGGCGACGCGCACCAGGATGTCCTTGAAGGCCGGCAGGCCGTAACGCGCCTCCTTCGGAAAGTAGGTGCCGCCGAAGAACGGTCGCTGGTCGTCGTGCGTCAGGAACATGGTGAGCGGCCAGCCGCCGCCGCGCTGGGTGAGCATCTGCTGCGCGATCTGGTAGATGCGGTCGATGTCGGGGCGCTCTTCGCGATCGACTTTGATGTTGACGAAGTGGTCGTTGAGGAGGCGCGCGGTGGCTTCGTCTTCGAAGCTCTCTTCTTCGAGGACGCTACACCAGTGGCACGCGTTGTATCCCACGCTCAGATGGATAGGTTTCCTCACAGTGCGTGCGCGCCCGAGCGCCTCGCTTCCCCACGGATACCACTCGACCGGATTGTGAGCGTGCTTCCGCAGGTACGGACTCGTCTCGGCGGCGAGACGGTTGGTGTACTTCGGCGTGCCGTCACTATTCAAATGCTTGATCTGCGTCATGCTCGCGCCTGCAGACTCACCGCACTACCAACATAAATCTTTCCGTTTTGGTTGCAGCGAATCTGGTAGATCGGATCATAGCGCGTTCCTTGTCGCCGCGATTGAAATGGAACAGGCGCTTCGCGGGCCATTCGTGTCGATTCTGTATACTTCGCGATGTCCCTTGCATCGCACCGGATCCAGGTTGAACTCCAACCCCAGCCACGAGATTTCCACCGATACTTCGGCGCGCGTGCTGCGCCTGAAGCACGCCGCTGACCGCATTCACGCCCGGTGCCGTGGCGCAGGTGCGCACGCAGCGCGACGCATTCGTCGGCTACGCCTGCGTCAACCCGCACGCGCTCATCTGCGCGCGCATCCTGTCGCGGGACCCGGCGCAACCCGTGAACCGGGCGCTGCTCGAGCGGCGACTCACGACGGCGCTCGCGCTGCGTCGGCGGCTGGGCACGGCGCCCTATTACCGCTGGGTATTTGGCGAGTCGGACCAGCTGCCGGGACTGGTGCTCGATCGCTACGGCGACGTGATCGTCGGTCAGATCGCCACCGCCGGCATGGAGGCGCTGCGCGACGAGGTCGCCGCCGCGGTACGCGCAGTGCTCGCACCGGCGGTGCTGTTCTGGAAGAACGACTCCGCGGCGCGCGAGCTCGAGCATCTGCCCCGGGTTGCGGAGGCGGCGTTCGGCACGGTCCCCGACAACATCGAAGTCACCGAAGGCGGGCTGTCGTTCACGGCGCCGCTCGCCGCGGGCCAGAAGACCGGTTGGTTTTACGACCAGAGCGCCAACCGCGCGCGCCTGGCGCGTTACATTCCAGCGGGCGCACGGGTGCTCGATGTGTGCTCGTACGTGGGGGCCTGGGCGGTCACGGCGCTCGCCCACGGCGCAGCGCGCGCACACTGCGTGGATGCTTCGCAGGCGGCGTTGGAGTTTGCGCAGCTCAACGCGGGGCGCAACGGCACCGCTGTCGAAGTGATGCGTGCGGAGGCGTTCGAGGCACTGAAGAGTCTGGGGGAGCAGGGCGAGCGGTTCGAGCTGGTGATTCTCGATCCGCCCGCGTTCATCAAGCGCAAGAAAGACATCCCGCAGGGGCAGGCGGCGTACCGCAAGCTCAATCAGCTCGCCCTGGGATTGCTCGCGGACGAGGGACTGCTCGTGTCCTGTTCGTGCTCATACCATCTCGCGCCCGAAGAGCTGGTCAACGCCATCCAGAGCGCCGCGCGTCACAGCGGGCGATTCGTCCAGATCCTGGAAGCGGGTGGTCAGTCGCCCGACCACCCCGTGCACCCGGCGATCCCGGAGACCCGCTATCTGAAGGCGTTCTTCTGCCGCGTGACGCGCGAGGTCGGCTAAACTTCGCGCCTCATGCTGACCTTCCCCGGTTTCAACAAGGTGGCCTTCGAGATCGGCCCGATCAGGGTGCATTGGTACGGCATCATGTACCTGCTCGGGTTCGCGGCCGCCTGGTGGCTCGCGCGCCGGCGCGCCGCAAAGCCCGGCTCGAGCTGGCAGAAGAACGATGTCGACGATCTCATCTTCTTCGCCATGCTCGGGGTGATTCTCGGCGGGCGCATCGGCTACGTGCTGTTCTATGGCTTGACGTTCTGGGCGAACGACGCGTGGTATCCACTCAGGCTGTGGGAGGGCGGCATGTCCTTCCACGGCGGACTGGTCGGTGTCGCCACCGCGCTGACGCTGTTTGCCTGGCGCCGTGGCCGCCATCCCGCCGACGTCTACGATTTCACCGTGCCGCTGCCGGCGCTGGGCCTGTTCTTTGGCCGCATCGGTAACTTCATCAACAGCGAGCTGTGGGGCAAGGTTACAACCGTGCCGTGGGGATTTCGCGTCAACGGCGAGGTGCGGCACCCCTCGCAGCTGTACGAGGCGGCCCTCGAAGGCCTGCTGCTGTTCACCGTAATATGGTGGTTCACCGCACGCCCACGGCCGCGGCTGGCGCCGACGGGGCTGTTCCTGGCTCTCTACGGCGTCTCGCGCTTCCTGGTGGAGTTCGTGCGGGTGCCGGATGAGCACATCGGCTATCTCGCCGGCGGCTGGTTCACGGAAGCCCTCGGGCAATTTCGCCATCGCACCATGAAACAGTACCTGGAGCTGATGCGCCGGATCCGGACCGAGGGCGTGCGCAAGGATGACCGCACCGGCACCGGCACGTTGTCGGTGTTTGCGCAGCAGATGCGCTTCGATCTCGCCCGCGGCTTCCCGCTGGTCACCACCAAGAAGATCCACGTGCGCTCGATGGTGTACGAGCTGCTGTGGTTCCTGCGCGGCGACACCAACGTCGCCTGGCTGCGCGAGCATGGCGTCACGATCTGGGACGAATGGGCAGATGCGCACGGCGAGTTGGGCCCGGTCTACGGCAGCCAGTGGCGCGCCTGGCCGGCAGCCGACGGACGCGCCATCGACCAGATCGCCCAGGCGGTCGAGCGGCTCAAAACCGATCCTGATTCGCGCCGCATCATGGTCAGCGCCTGGAACGTGGGTGAGCTCGAGCGCATGCGGCTCATGCCCTGCCATGCGTTTTTCCAGTTGTACGTGGCCGCCGGACGCTTGTCCTGCCAGCTCTACCAGCGCAGCGCGGATGTGTTTCTCGGCGTACCATTCAACATCGCCAGCTACGCGCTGCTCACGCACCTGTTCGCGCAGCAATGCGATCTCAAGCCCGGCGAGCTCATCTGGACCGGCGGCGACTGTCACCTGTACCTGAATCATCTCGAGCAGGCGGACCTGCAGCTCGCGCGCACGCCGTTCGCGCTGCCGCAGCTGCTGATCCGCCGCCGCCCGGCGAGCATTTTCGCTTATCAGTACGAGGACTTCGAGTTCGTGAATTACCAGCATCATGCGCCGATCAGCGCGCCGGTGGCGGTGTGAACGCGGCAGACACCGGCGGGCAGGCGCCGCTGCTCGAGGTGCGCGATTCGCGCCTGCACGGCCTGGGTGTGTTCGCCGCGCGGCGCATCCCGAGCGGCACACGCGTCATCGAGTACCTGGGCGAGCGCGTGTCGCACCGGGAAGCGGATCGCCGTTACGACCACAAGGATGCGGGCGACAACCACACCTTCCTGTTCATCGTCGACTCGCACACCGTGATCGACGCCGGCGTCGATGGCAACGAGGCGCGCTTCATGAATCACTCCTGCGAGCCGAACTGCGAATCGCTGCTCGAGAACCAGCGCGTGTACATCGACTCGATCCGCACCATCGAACCGGGCGAGGAGCTCACTTACGATTACCAGATCCAGCGCGAAGCGGACGACCCGCCGGACATCGACGCGCTCTTCGCGTGCCGCTGCGGCTTCGAGCGCTGCCGCGGCAGCATGCTGTGGCCGGCGCCGCGCGCGCCGCAGCCGGGGTCCGAGGAGCGACGCAGCCGCCGCCGCTGAGCAGGGCCGCGGCCGGCAATCCACATGAACAACTCGCGTCGCGTCAGTGTATCCGCGGTGATCGGTGCCATGGGCATCGTGTACGGCGACATCGGCACGAGCCCGCTGTATGCGATGCAGTCGGCGCTTGGCGCGGCCGGCACTTTCAACGCCGCAGCGGTGCTGGGCGTGCTGTCGCTGATCTTCTGGAGCCTCGCCATCTCCGTCACCCTGAAGTACCTGACGGTCATCATGCGCGCCGACAACGAGGGTGAGGGCGGGATCCTGGCGCTGTTCGCCCTGGCGCAGCGGCGGCTGATCACCGGCAGCACCTGGGCGAAGGTCGCGGTAGGGCTGGCGCTCGCGGGCACCGCTTTCTTTTTCTGCGACGCGCTGATCACGCCGGCGATCTCGGTGTTGAGCGCGGTGGAGGGCCTGGAGGTCCTGAACCCCGGCCTCAAGAGCTCCGTGATCCCGGTCACCATCGCTGTCATCGCCGTGCTGTTCGCGTATCAGCGCCGCGGCACCGCCACCGTGGCCAGCCTGTTCGGCCCCGTCATGTTGGTCTGGTTCGTGGTGATCGCGGTCATTGGTGCCATTCCCATCAGCCGCAACCCACAGGTGCTGGCCGCACTCAATCCTTCCTGCGGCATCGGCCTGCTCCTGCACCGGCCGCAGGTGGCGCTGGCGATCATCGGCGCCGTATTCCTCGCCATCACCGGCGGTGAGGCCCTGTATGCCGACATGGGGCACTTCGGCAAACGACCGGTGCGCATCGCGTGGTTCGCGCTGGTGGGGCCGGCGCTGGTGATCAACTACTTCGGCCAGGGCGCGCTGCTGCTGGAGCTGGGTAAGCCGGTCGACCACCCGCTGTACTACCTGGTGCCCGCCACGGTCCTGCCGTGGCTGGTGGCCCTGGCGACCGCGGCCACGGTCATCGCCTCCCAGGCCACGATCTCGGGCGCGTTTTCCATGGCGCGCCAGGCGGTGCACCTGGACCTGCTGCCGCGGCTGCGCGTGCTGCAGACCTCGGCGCTCGAGCACGGCCAGATCTACGTGCCGATCGTCAACTGGCTGGTGTTTCCCGCGGTCATCGCCTTCGTGGTCGGCTTCGGCTCCTCCGATGCCCTGGGGGGCGCTTACGGCGCCGCGGTGGTCGGCACCATGGTCGTCACCACGATCCTGGGCGCGTTCGTCGCCGCCACGCAGTGGAACTGGCCGAAATGGCAGGTGGCGGGCCTGTTCGGCCTGATGCTGGTGACCGACTGCGCGTTCGTCGCGGGCAACCTGACCAAAGTGCCCACCGGGGGATGGATTCCGCTGACGCTGGGGGCTGTGCTGTGCCTGATATTCACCACCTGGCGCAGCGGGCGGCTCGAGCTGCGCGCGGCGCTGGCGAAGCTGGCCGTGCCGCGCAGCGAGTTGGCGAAGCTGATCGCCGGCGTGCACCGCGTGCCGGGGACGGGCGTGTTTCTCGCCAGCAATGCCAATCTGGTGCCGTCGGCGCTGATCCGCAACATCGAGCACAACAGTGTCGTGCACCAGCGGCTCATCATTCTCAACGTCGAGATCGCCGACACGCCGCGCCAGGATCCGGTGCGGCGCCTGCGCATAGAGGAGCCGCTGCCGGGCGTGCACTTCATCAGCGCGCGCTTCGGCTTCATGGAAACGCCGGATGTGGCCGAAGCCCTCAAGGCGTGCCGCGCGCGCGGCCTGCGCGTGTTCACCGAGGACAGCTCGTTCTTCGTCGGCCGCCACGTGGTGCGCGCCCGACCGCTGCCGGGGCTGCGCGGATTACAGCGCCGCCTGTTTGCGCGCATGCAGCAATACAGCACGCAGGCGGCGGAGTTCTTCCGCATGCCGTTCCGCGATGTCGTCATCCTCAACACCGCGGTGGAGATCTGATTAGCTCCCTACCACGTTTACCGGATGGCTTTGCAGCTGCCGCGCCTGTCATAATCTCTCTATGAGCGCCGCGCAGCCGCTGGTTTCACTGATCGTCGCGATGGCGCAAAACGGCGTCATTGGCCGCGGCAACGCGCTGCCGTGGCGCCTGCCGAAGGATCTGAAGCGCTTCAAGACCTTCACGCTCGGTAAGCCCATCCTCATGGGCCGCAAGACCTTCGAGTCCATCGGCCGCCCGCTTCCCGAGCGCGCCAATCTCGTGCTGACGCGGGATCGCGGCTGGTTCGCCGCCGGCGTGATCGTCGTGCACTCGGTGGAGGAGGCGCTCGCGCACACCGGCGGCTGCGATGAGCTGGTGGCGATAGGCGGCGCGGAGGTCTATCGTCTGGTGCTGCCGTTTGCGCGCCGCATCTATCTCACCCACGTGCATGCCGATGTGCCGGGCGACACCTTCTTCCCCGGTTTCGATGCGACCCAATGGGCCGACGTCGAATGCAACATGCAGCCGGCGGATGAGGATCACGCCTATCCCGTCACGTTCTTGACGCTCGAGCGCCGCACCGCACCGCAGGCGCCGCGACATCACTAGGTGTCCGACGAGCCGGACGCGCGTGCCGCGCGCGCTTCAGGTTATCGGCGGCAGGCGTTCCCGGACCAGCTGTTCCGCGCGGGCAGGATCCGGCTCGCTGCCCGGTCCCGGGTCCAGCTCGTCCAGCAGCTGCGCCTGCACCGCCCCGCGCCGCAGCGCCTCGGCGTAGCTGATCTCGGGGTGAAACATCACCATTGAATAGCGCGGAATGAAGCGATCGGGAAAGCGCCGCTCCAGTCCCATGGCGAGCTCCTTGCGGCGCACGAAGCGCGCATCCAGCACGGCATCGCGCATCTCGGTGTAGTTTTCCAGCGCCATGTGAGCAATCGCCGCCGCGTTGGGGCGGCGCGACTGCTCGAACTGCGCGAACACCGCCGGCCAGTCGGCGGCGCGTGCCACGAGCGCATCGAGTACCACGCAGTCTTCGAATGCGGCGTTCATGCCCTGGCCGTGAAAAGGGACAATGGCATGGGCGGCATCGCCCAGCAGCAGCACGCGCCCCGCCACGTGCCAGGGAGTGGCGTGCACGGTGCCGAGCTGACCCTGCGGGTGGCTCGCGAACTCGGCGAGCAGATCCGGCATGAGCGGCAGCGCGTCCGGGAAGTGGTGCTGAAAGAAACCGGCGACGGCCTCGTCCGTGGCGAGCGCGGCGAAGCTGGCCGCGCCAGTGCGCGCCAGGAACAGCGTGGCGGTGAAGCTGCCGTCGGTGTTGGGCAGCGCGATCAGCATGAAGCCGCCCCGCGGCCAGATGTGCAGCGCGTTGGGCTCCAGCGCGTCCCGCGCGGTCGCGGGCGGCACGCTCAGCTCCTTGTAGTCGTGGTCGAGCCACTCCTCGTGCACGCTCACGAGCCCGGCGGCTGCAAGGCTGCCGCGCATCGCAGAGCCTGCGCCGTCGGTGGCGATGGTGGGCGTGAGCGACGCCTCGTGCAGTGCACCGCTCGCCTGGTCGCGAAAGCGCAGCCGATCCTCACGCACATCCGCGCCGAGGCACAGCTGGTTGAAGTGCACGCTCACACCCGCGTGGCGCGACGCCTCCTCGATGAGCACGCGGTTCAGATCGGCGCGGCCGACCGACCAGATGACCTCGTGTTCGCGCTGACCGTACGGTTGCAACGCGGTCTGCCCGGACGACCCGTGCACCAGGCGGCCACGCATCGGGATCAGCAGCGGGCGCACGCGCTCCATGACACCGGCGCGCTCCAGGGCGCGCATGCCGCGGGCGGCCAGCGCCAGATTGATGGAGCGCCCGCGCTCAGGTTGCGCCTGCCGCGGATCGGGCCGGCGCTCATGCAGCGTCACGGACAGTCCGCGCCGCGCCAGCAGCAGTGCCAGCAGCGACCCGGCCAGGCCGGCGCCGACGATGTTGACCGTCGGGTGCGCTTGCGGGTTCAAGCGGTTTCCCGCAGGACTTCGCCCAGCGCGCGGGCGAACTGCCAGGCGTCCTCAAAGCGGTTGTATAGCGGCACCGGCGCCACCCGGATGATGTCAGGCGCGCGCCAGTCGCACACCATGCCGCGTGCGCCGAGAGCCGCGAACACGCGCGTGCCTGCGCCGCTGATACGCAGCGACAGCTGACAGCCGCGCCGCGCGCTGTCGCGCGGCGTGATGATGTGCACCTGCCCCCGGAGCGGGCGGATCAGCCGCTCGAGAAAGTCCGTAAGCTCTACCGACTTCGCGCGCAGCCGCTCCATGCGCGCCTCGGTGAAGATCGCCAGCGAGGCAATCAGCGGTGCCGCGGCGAGGATCGGCGGGTTGCTGATCTGCCAGGCGGCCACGCCGCCGGCGGCGCGAAACTGCGGCTCCATCAGAAAGCGCGTCGTCTGCTCGTGGCCCCACCAGCCGGCGAGCCGCGCGCCCGGCAGGCCGCCGCTGTGGCGCAGGCGCGGCTGCGCGTCCACGTGACGCTGGTGGACGAAGCAGCCGCCGATCGCACCCGGGCCGCCGTTCAGATACTTGTAACTGCACCACACCGCGAAGTCCGCCTCGGCGTCGTGCAGCGCCAGGGGCGTATTGCCGATGGAATGCGCCAGGTCGAAGCCCGCAATGCAGCCGTGCCGGTGCGCGGCGCGGCCGATGCGCGCGAGGTCGAACGCCTGGCCGGTGCGAAACTGCACTCCCGGCCACAACACCAGCGCGATCTCCTCGCCGTGCCGGGCGAGGCAGGCTTCGATGGCCTCCTCCGGCACCGTGTCCGCGTCCGCAGGCGGCGCCAGCTCGAGCAACGCGGCCTCGGGATCCAGGCCGCGCCAGGCGATCTGGGAGGCGACCGCATGGCGGTCGGAGGAGAACGCGCCCGCTTCCATCAGGATGCGGGTGCGCCTGCCCGTGGGACGGTAGAAGCTCGCCAGCATCAGGTGCAGGTTCACCGTGAGCGAATTCATGGCGACCACTTCGGTGGGATGCGCGCCGGTGAGGGCGGTAAGCCCGGGGGTCAGGTTCTCGTGATAAGGCACCCACGGCCGCCGTGCGTGCTCGTGGCCCTGCACACCAAGCCGCGACCACTCATCGAGCTCTTCAAGCACCAGCTCGCGGGCCGCGAGCGGCAACAGCCCCAATGAATGACCGCACAGGTAGACGAGCGGCTCACCGCGCGCATTGCGGGGCAGCGCGAAGCGCTCGCGAAAGCCGCGCAGCGGGTCGACCGCATCGCGGGCCCGCGCGGCCTCCAGTGTCGATTCCTCGCTCATGACGCCGGCGCCCTCAAGCGGTACAGCAACGGACGGCTCGGCACCGCATCCCCGCCGAGCGCCGGCACCTGCAGCTCCAGGAGGTAGGCGCCGTCGGCCAGTTCGTCCGGCATGAAGGCCAGTTCCGTTATGGTGGCGCCGGGCCGCGCCGCGGCGCCGAGCTGCACCGAGCCTGGCGGCAGCCCGAAAAAAATGCGGTGTGCCGTGAGCCGGCCTTCGTCATGCGCGCGATCGATCGAGGGCACATCGACGATGAGGTGCAGGATGCCGCGGCTGACGAGCAGCTGCGCCGCCTGCTGCGACAGGTAAGCGGGCGTTTCTGCGCTGTAGTCGTGCGCGCGCTTGTCCGCGGTGTTAGGCAGGGTGCGGATGAGCAGCGCCTGCGCCTCGAACGGAGCGCTCACCGGCCAGCCGCGCTCCAGCGCGCGGCGCGTGATGAGCCGGTCGCTCGCCCGCGGCGCCGGCTTGCTCCCCTCACCCGCCGCGCCCGCAGCTTCTGCAGTGACCGACAGCAGCAGCGCCGGCAGAAATCCCGCCGGAACCACGCGCCAGGCATCCAGCCGCTCGCGCGTGAGGTGCCCGACGCACTCGGTGTGCGTGCCGTTGCAGTGCGGGATGAGCGTGATGAGCTCGCAATTGCAGCTCGCGCCGCGCTCAACCGAGCCCTTGAAGCCCGCAGTCTCGAACGGTAGCGAGCTGGCGCGCGGCGCGCCGAAATGACGCGGCTGCGGGCCCGCGAAATCCAGCGCCACGGCGAGAGTCACCGGGCGCGACACGTCGATGCTGAGCTCGCGGCCACCGACCGCGATGCGCGCATTCACCTACGGGCGCTCCATGAGTTCGCCGCAACGTCCGCAGGTGCGCTTGGCGCTGCTCGCGAAGAAGCGCTCGAATACCGGCGGAAACTGCGTTTCGATATCGGTGAGCGGGAAGAACTCCTCGTACAGGCGCTGACCGCAGTGCTCGCAGTACCACTGGAAGCCATCGAGCTCGCCCGGGCGGCGTCGGCGCTCGATCACCAGGCCCACGGTGTTTGCGGGCCGTTGTGGCGAATGCGGCATGTTGGGCGGAATGAGCAGGACTTCGCCGGCGCGGATCGGCACATCGACCGCGCGGCCGTCCTGCATGGTCTTGAGCACCATGTCGCCTTCGAGCTGGTAGAAGAATTCCTGCCCCGGGTCGACGTGGTAGTCCTTGCGGGCGTTCGGGCCGCCCACCACCATGATGATGAAATCGCCATCGCGAAACACACGCTTGTTGCCCACCGGCGGCTTCAATTGCGCGCGGTTGGCATCGATCCATTGCCGGAAATTGAACGCCTGCAGGGATTCCATGTGTCCTCCGTGCCTTTCGCGGTATGTTACGCGCAGCAAGGCTGAAGCGAGGAGAGCGCGATGCGGTCAGGGCCCGGAGGAACGAGCGCGGGGCGCGCAGCCGCCGCGGTGCTGGTGCTGTTGGCGGCCGGCTGCGGCCACCTGCCCGCCATGCACTGGCCCTGGCATCAGCGGCCGGCGCCCGCCGCCGCGCCCGTGCACGAACTCGACATCAGCGCCGCCGCGGGTGTCCCGAGCTCCTTCCCGCAGTACTGGAAGCGCAACACCCTGCTGCTGGACCTGACGGCCGCCAGCGGTTCGGGCAGCATCACCCTGAAGCCAGCCGAAGGCGCTGCCTGGCCGGTGCGGCTCGCCTTCAGGGTCACGCCGGGGGCGATCGGGGTCCTGGAGGTACGCGCGGATCAGCGTCTCAACCTGCCCATCACGCCGGCGGCCGGCAAGCCGATCGACCTGGAACTTACGCCGCGTATGTACACTTCCGGAACGAAGCAGATGAGCGTCACCTGGGGTCCGATCAGCTCGCCCGCCCCTTGAAATCGCCGCTGTCCTGATGGCCGGCGCACGGCACGCAAACCGGCGCGGACTCGGAATCCAGGTCCGCGGCGCTGAGCGCGCCGCCCCACACACAGCCGGTATCGATACCGATGACGCCGTGATCGCGCACCAGGCCGAGCGCCGACCAGTGGCCGAAGATGACGCGTGCATCGCGGCTCTCGCGCTGCGCGTGCGCGAACCAGGGACGCAGCGGGGAGGGCGGCGGAGGCGGTTGACCCTTCATGGTGAAATCCACCCGTCCGTCCGCGGTGCACACGCGCAGGCGCGTCAGCACGTTGATGGCGAAGCGCAGTCTCTCCATGCCGGCAAGCTGCTGATCCCAGCGGTCCGGCTCATTGCCATACATCTGATCAAACAGCGCGCGCGGGTCGCGGCGCAGCGCGCTGCTGACCTCCAGCGCCAGACTCAGCGTCAGGGCGACCGTCCATTGCGGCACGAGCCCCGCGTGCACCATGAGATCCTTGCCCTCGGCGTGCGCCAGAGGGCGCGTGACGAGCCACTCCAGCAGCGCGTCCCGGTCCGGCGCCGCCAGTACCTCGTCCAGGGTGTCGGACTTGCGGCGGCGGTGGGCGCCGTGCGCGAGTGCCAGCAGATGCAGATCGTGGTTGCCCAGCACCACGACCGCGTTGTCGCCCAGCGCGCGCACCCGCCGCAGCGCCGCCAGCGAGGCCGGGCCGCGGTTGACCAGATCCCCGACGAACCACAACCGGTCGCGATCCGGCGAGAACTTCAGCCGCTTCAGGAGAGCGCTTAGCTCCTCGTCACAGCCTTGTATGTCGCCGATGGCATAGCGCGTCACTGCAGAATTCCGGGCATCGCGAGCCGGAACGGCTGGATGGCCGCATCGAAGTGCGCACCGTTGTCGGCGAGCATCTGGTAGCTGCCCTGCATGGAGCCGACCGGAGTCTCCAGCACTGCGCCACTGGAGTAACGGAAACCTTGGCCGGGCTTGAGGTACGGCTGTTCGCCCACCACGCCATCGCCGCGCACCTCCTCCACCTTGCCGTTGGCGTCCGTGATGACCCAATGGCGGGTCAGCAGTCGCGCCGGCACCTGGCCCTCGTTGCGGATGGTGATGGTGTAGGAAAAGACGTAACGGCTCTCGCGCGGGTCGGACTGCTCGTCCAGGTAACTGGTTTCGACGTCCACCCGGATCTTGTGCTCGAGGGAGCTCATGGGCGTCATTCTACCGGAGTGCCCGGCGCTTTAACCGCGGCCGGCGCGCATTGCGAGCACGTCGCACGGGGCGGCATGCAGCACGGTGTCCTCGGTGAGATTTACCAGAATCGAGAGCCCGTGACGCTCGCGGCTGCCGAGAATGATGAGGTCGACACGGCGCTCGCGCGCGACGCGCACGATCTCGGATTTGACATTGCCACTTTCGACCCGGCAGGAAGCGCCGCTCAAGCCGAGCTCGGCTGCGAGCGCCGCCAGGCGCTGCCGGGCGCGCTCGAGCAGCTCCTCTTCGATCTGCACCGCGGGCATGAGGGTCTCGCCCATGGGCTCGACCGGCACGAATTCCACGACATGCAGCAGCTCGACTTCGGCGCCGAGCGCCACGGCGAGCGCCTGCGCCTTGCTGCCGATCGCGACACTGCCTTCCGTCAGGTCAACGACCAGCAGGATGCGACGGTAAACTGTCATGAGGGTCCCCCAGCCACCGCTTGGCCGGAAGACTAACGTCTGGTGCGCGCGCGGTCGAGTGCCTGTGCCAGGGTGTTGAATGCTTGCGGCGTGAGCGTCTCCGGGCGGGCACCCGGATCGACCGCGCAGGCGCTGATCTGCTCGCGGGTGAGCAGCCGGCCGAGGGCGTTGCGCAGGGTCTTGCGGCGGTGCATGAAGGCGGCGGCCACCACGGCCGGGTAGTGCGGGCTCACCGCAAACAGCGGCTCGACCCGCATGGTGAGGCGCACGACCGCGGACCACACCCTTGGGGCTGGCTGGAAGGCGCCCGGACCCACGTCGAACAGCCGCTCGACCCGGACCTGGGGCGCAAGCATGACGCCGAGGCGCCCATAGTCCGCGTCTCCCGGCTGGGCGGCGAGGCGCGCCACCACCTCCCGCTGCAACATAACGTGCAGGTCGAGGATCGCCGGCGCGTGCGCCAGCAGCCGGAACAGCAGCGGCGTGGAGATGTTGTAGGGCAGGTTGGCGGCAACGCGCAGCCGCCCGCCGCGCTCACGCGCCAGGGCGGTGAAGTCGAACTGCAGCGCGTCCGCTTCGTGCAGCACGCAGCGCGGCGCATCGCTGAAGCGCTCGCGCAGCAGCGCGGCGAGATCGCGATCGATCTCGATGGCATCGAGCGTGCAGCCTGCCGCTGCGAGCAGCTCGCCGGTGAGCGCGCCGCGTCCCGGTCCGATCTCCACCAGGTGATCGCCGGCGCGGGGGCTAAGCGCGCGCACGATGCGCAGGATCACCGCCGGGTCGTGCAGGAAATGCTGGCCGAAGCGCTTGCGGCGCGGCGCTTGGGGCGCTTTCGCGGCGCCGGGCATCAGCGCCGCTGTGCGGCGAGACGGCTTGCCAGCTGCACTGCGGCGGCAAGACTGCGGCAGTCCGCCCGACCGGTGCCCGCCAGATCGAGCGCGGTGCCGTGATCCGGCGAGGTGCGCACGATCGGCAGGCCCAGCGTCACGTTGACCGCGTGCTCGAAGCCTGCATGCTTGACGACCGGCAGCCCCTGGTCGTGATACATGGCGAGCACCGCATCGAAGCCCGCGAGCACCTGTGGCACGAACACGGTGTCCGCCGGCAACGGTCCCTCGGCGCGGATGCCGCTCGCCTGCATCCGCGCCACCGCGGGAGCGATCACGCGCAGCTCCTCGTCGCCCAGGTAGCCGCCTTCCCCCGCATGAGGGTTCAGGCCACACACGGCGATGCGCGGCGCCCGGATTGCCCACCAGCGCGCCAGATCACGCGCCAGAATCGTGGCCGACTCGCACAGGGAGTCGACGGTAATGGCGTCGCTCACGGCCCTGAGCGGCAGGTGAGTGGTGGCGAGCGCCACGCGCAGTTTGCCCGAGGTCAGCATCATCACCACGTGCGGGCTGCGCGTGCGTTGCGCGAGAAATTCCGTGTGGCCGCTGAAGTGCACGCCGGCGTCGTTGATCACGCGCTTGTGCACCGGCGCGGTGACCATGGCGTCGAACTCCCCGCTCAGCGCGCCCGCCACGGCGCGCTCCAGCAGCGCGAGCACGTAGGGCACGTTCGCCGTGTCGGGACGTCCCGGCACGCTCGGCGCACCGAGCGGCCAGTGCTCGACGCTGAGGCTGCCGCCGTGGTGCACAGCGGCGGGTGCGCCGGCCCGGTGCGCGTAGGAGCGCAGCGTGACCGCCAGGTTCAGCTGCGTGGCGCGCTCACTCAACATCTCGCGGTCGGCGAGGCACACCAGCTCACAGGGCAGCGCCTCAAGGGCCAGCGCCAGGCACAACTCCGGCCCGATTCCGGCCGGTTCCCCTGAGGTCAAAGCGATACGCGGAATCACGGTGTGATACGCGCAGAGTGCAGCACGGGCGCTTCCAGGGCCGTCAAAAACAGGGATGTTTTTGCCGGAGCCTCCAGGGATGGATTTACGGCGTCCCTGGAAGGGCCGGTGCTGCGCTCATGCGCGCAGCTACGACTTGAATTCGACGAACGCTTCATCGCGCATGCGCCGCAGCCACAGCTCCGTCTCCTCGTCCGCCTTGCCGGCGCGGATCGCTTCCATGGCCTGCCGGCGCTTGAGTTCGTCGCTGTTGTCGAAGCGGCGGTGCCCGAGCAGCTGCGCGATATGCCAGCCAAACTGCGTGTGGAACGGCTCGCTGACCTCGTTGTCCTTCAGCCCCGCGATCGCCTGCTCGAACTCGGGGGCGAACGTTCCCGGTCCCGCCCAACCCAGATCACCGCCCTCGGCGGCGGATCCCGGGTCCTCGGAAGTTGTCTGGGCGAGCCCCGCGAACTCCTCGCCCTTGAGAATCCGCTCGCGCAGTGCCGCGAGCTTCTGCCGCACGGTCGCATCGTCGGCGAGCTCGGTGGTCTTCATGAGGATGTGCCGTACGTGGATCTGGTCCTCCACGGCCTTGCCGCTGGCGCCGCGCACCTCATTCAGCCTGATGATGTGGTATCCCGTCGGCGTGCGCAGCGGCTCGCTCACCTCGCCGGGTTTGAGTCTGGCGATCACGTCGGTAAGGAACGTGGGCAGCTCGCCGCCCTTGCGCCAGCCAAGCGCGCCGCCCTCGAGGGCGGTCTGGCTGCTCGAGTAGGCTACCGCGAGCTTGGCGAAATCCTCGCCGCCCTTGGCGCGCTGATAAACGTCCGCGGCGCGGTTGGCCGCCTGGTCGAGCTGCGCGAGGCTCGCTTCCTGGGCCACGGCGATCAGGATGTGAGACACGTTGTACTCGTTGCGCTCGGAGGGGGTCTTGGCCTGCTTCTCGAGGAACTGGTCGATCTCGCGCGGCGTGACGCTGATGTGCTGCAGCACATCCCGCTGGCGCAGCAGTGAGAGCGTGATTTCCTTGCGGAGGTCCTCACGGTAGGAGGTGTAGTCCTCGCCCTGCTTCGCGAGGGCGTCGGGCAGTTGCGAGAGCGTCAGGCCGTTGCGCTTCGCCACGTCCTGCAGCGCGGCGTTCACGGTCTCGTCAGATACCTTGACGCCGGCGTGATTGGCGCGCTGGATCTGGATCTCCTGCAGTACCAGGCGCTCGAGCACCTGCTGGCGCAGGACGTTCTGCGGCGGCAGCTCGAGCTTCTGCTGGCGCAGCCGCACGCTGATGACGTCCACCTGCGCCTCGAGCTCGCTGTTGAGCACGACGCCGTCATTCACGATCGCTGCCACGCGGTCGAGCAGCTCGCCCTTGGTGGCCAGCTCGCGGGTTTGCGCGTGCGCCGGTTGCTGCAGGGTGAGGGCCGCCGCCACCACCGCAAGCCGCATCAGGGCTGAAGTCAACATCCGCTGCATGTGATTTCCCGTTCCTTACCAGGCGCCCTTCAGCGGGCCCTGATTCTTTGGAGTAGTCGCCTCAAGGGGCGTGTAACCCCGGATCGTCTCGGTGAGGGAGGCGTCCGACGCCGATCCGACACTGGCAAGGCCCGCGAGTTCCAGCTGCAGCCAGATTCCGGTCTCCTGGGGCCGGCTGCTGTCGTGACTGTTCACGTAGCGCCGCGCACCCAGCCTCGCCCGCCAGCAGCAGGCACGGTACTCGAAGCCGGCGAAACGCTCCAGCCCGACATGGTCGCGCAGAGAATAGACGTCCCGCACGAACACGTTCCAGCGGCTCCTGATGGGCCAGGCGCCCGACAGCTCGACCTGCTCGAACACCGCGCGCTCATAGCGGTAGCCCAGGTTGATCACCGAATCACTGGCGGGTTTGTACTGCAGGTTCACCTGCGTCCGTTCGCTGCTCTGGGTCTGCGGATCCCATTGCACCCCGGCGTCGGCACCCCAGTGCCGGAACGCCGTGACGGCGAGCTGCGCCACGAAATTCGAGCGCTTCTCGGTCGTCGGCAGTTCCCCCGGCAGAGTCACGCGCGGAGTCTCGAAGTAGTAGGTCTGACCGAGGGTGGCGGCGAGGAACTGCCGGCCGTCGTGGGCGTCGAGCAGGCGGCTGGTGACGCCCGCGCTCACCTGGTTGGCATCGCTCACGCGGTCGGCGCCGACGTAACGGTTGGTGCGGAACAGTTCCACCGGATTCAGATCCGGCAGCGCAGAGTCGAACACCGGCAGCTGATCCTGATTGCGGTACGGCACGTTCAGGTACAGGACGCGCGGCTCGAGCGTGAGCTTGCGATCGCCCCTGGAACCGGCGTCGCGTTCGAACACCAGTCCGGTGTCGAAGCTCGCCATCGCCGCTGTCCGTGAGGGCGAGCGCGCCGCGCCGGGCGCCAGGTTGGCGAGCTGGTACTGGGTCAAGCGCCAGGCGAGCGCGGGGCGCAGGAAATATCCGGGGCCGGTGAGATCGAGGGAGACCGCGGGCGTGAGATCCGCCCGCCAACCGGTGACTCCGGTGGCCCGCTGGAAGTCGACGAGCTCGGAATCGATGCCGTAGTGCACCAGTTCCGCCGCACCCAGGCCGTAGTCGGCGCTCACCGCAATGCGCGGCACGCGCGCGTACGGCCGGTCGGTGATCGCGAGCGTGTAGTCGATAGTCTGGTACTGCTGCGCTTCGCCGTCGACGCTCCAGTGTTCGCCGCGGTAGGAGAGCGTGGCGCGCCGCTCGACGAAGGCGGTGCTGGTGCCCTCCGGGCCCTGGGAGAAGTCCTCGAAGTACCTGGTGTCGCTGACGTTCTCCGCGTTTACACTGAGACGCAGGTCGTCCGGCAGTTCGGCGACATCGGTGAGCCGCACGCGGCTGCGGTTGCCGCCGAAGACGCTGTCGTGGGGCAGATAGCTCCAGTCGAGCTCGCCGTGCTGGCGCTGCGTCAGAAAGCGCAGATCGCCCCCCAGGTCGGGACCGCGCTTGCTGTACTCGATGGGCTGGAAGGTAAAGTCCGCGTTCGGTGCGATGTTCCAGTAGTACGGAACCGACAGCTGCAGGCCGCCGCTCGAGGTGTTGCCGATGCCCGGAAAAAGAAAGCCGCTCTTGCGCTCGCTGCCCAGCGGAAACGACACCCACGGCAGGTACAGCAGCGGCACGCCCATGAACCGGATCTGCGCATTGCTGCCGGTGCCGAGCCGGTTGCGTGTGTCGAGCATGATGCTGTCGGCCTGCAACTGCCAGGAGGTATCGTTCGCCGGGCAGGTCGTGAACATGACTCCCCGCAGGCGAATCACGCCCTGGGGTGTGAGCGTCATGTCGCGCGCGGCGCCGCGTGCGGCGCGCTGGCGCAGAGCGAACTGGGCCGACTTGAACTCCGCGCCGGCCGCCGCCGAGTAGCTGCCGCCCGCGCCCGTCACATGCACGAGGGAGTCGGTGTAGTCGATGTGGCCCGCGGTGCTCACCGAGGTGTTATGCGCGTCGTACTGAACCTCGTTGGCGCGGATCTCGCGCTCGCCCTGGCGGACGACGACGTTGCCCTTGAGCGTCGCGTTGCCATCGACGCCGAGTACTGCCTGGTCGCTCGCGACGTCGATGTGGCGGTCGTCCGCCGCTGGCTTGCGCGGCACACCCAAGGGTGCGGCTGCCGGAGCCGCGCTGGCGGCAGCCGCGGCCGCCGGCTGCCCGAGCTGTGTCGGGCAGGGAGGGTCTTCGGCCCGGGCGGCCGGCAGGATGCCGCCCAGCGAGACGAACAAGATCCAGAATGGGCTCGAACGCGGCATGAAGAGCGGCATTATAATGGCGCGCCACGCCCAAGCGCCCCGAAACCCCGACGCTTCACATGCTTGAGACCGACGCGCGAGTTGCGCTGATTAGGGATTGGTTGGCGCGCGATCTTCGCCTGCCGGTGCTGCGCATCGAGCCCGCATCCAGCGACGCGAGCTTCCGACGCTACTTCCGCGTGTTCTGCACCGCCGGCACGTATGTCGTGATGGACGCTCCTCCGGACAAGGAGAACGTGCGTCCGTATCTGAAAGTGTCGCAACTGCTCGAGTCCCTGGGGGCGCATGTTCCTCACGTGCATGAGAGCGACGCGCAGCGCGGCTTGCTGTTGCTGGAGGATCTGGGCGCGACGCTGTATCTCGAGCGGCTCGACGCCGGGGACGATCCCGAGCCGCTGTACGCAGATGCACTGCGCGTGCTCGCGGTCATCCAGGTGCGCGGCCGGGAGGCGTGCGCACAGCTCGCCCCGTACGGCCGCGCCGAGCTCGCGCGCGAGATGGCGCTCATGCCCGAGTGGTTTCTTGCCCGGCACCTGTCGCTGACGCCGTCACCCGATGAAGCGCAGCTGCTGGGCGCCGCGTTCGAGTTCCTGATCCAGGAAGCGCTCGCGCAGCCGGTGGTGTTCGTGCACCGCGACTATCATGCGCGCAATCTCATGGTGGTCAGGGAGCGCAATCCGGGGATTCTCGATTTCCAGGACGCGCTGCGCGGGCCGGTGGCTTACGATCTGGTGTCGCTGCTGAAGGACTGTTACATCGCCTGGCCGCGCGAGCGCGTAGTGCACTGGGTGAGCGGCCATCGCGCGCAGCTGCGCGCCCAGGGCGGCGATGGCGGGGCAAGCGAGGCGCAGTTCCTGCGCTGGTTCGATCTCATCGGTGTGCAGCGGCACGTCAAGGTGCTCGGGATCTTCTGTCGTCTGTGGTACCGCGACGGCAAGCCCGGCTATCTGCCCGACCTGCCGCGCACGCTCGCGTATGTGCGCGACACCTGTGCGCGCTACGGCGAGCTCACCGCGCTTCACTCTTTCCTCGAGCAGCGTGTCGTGGCGCAGCTGTCGCGCGCCAACGCGCAGGTCGCAGCCGACCTCGCTCGCGCGGCGGACCGGCACGCATGAAGGCGATGCTGCTGGCGGCCGGCCGCGGCGAGCGCATGCGACCGATCACCGATTCGACGCCGAAGCCCCTGGTGCGGGTGGGCGGCAGGCCGCTCATTGCCTGGCACCTCGCGGCACTGGCGCGCGCCGGCATCCGCGAGGTGGTCATCAATCTCTCGTGGCTGGGCGATCAGGTGCGCGCGACGCTCGGCGACGGTCGCGATTACGGTGTGTTGATTACCTACAGCGATGAAGGCCCGGTGCCGCTGGAAACCGGCGGCGGTATCTTCAGGGCCGTGCCGCTGCTCGGACCCGGGCCGTTCCTGGTCGTCAACGCCGATATCTGGACCGACATTGATTTTGCAGCCCCGGCGCTCGAGGAGGGTGCGCACGCCCGCCTGCTGCTGATCCCCAACCCGCCGCACCACCCGCGGGGCGACTTCGGGCTCGAGGGTGATCTCGTGGTGACTCGCGACACCGATCGTTACACCTACTCCGGGGTCGGCGTGTACCGGCCGGAGTTCTTCGGCGGCTGCACCCCCGGAGGCTTTCCGCTCCTGCCGCTGCTGAATCGCGCCATCGCGGCCGCTCGGGTGCGCGGCCAGGTGCATCGCGGCGAGTGGTGCGATGTGGGCACGGTGGAGCGTCTGGCGAGCCTGGATGCGCGCCTGCGTGCGCTACAATGACCCTATGTCGGATCTGAAGGGCATCCCGGTGGTGGCGGAGGTCGCGCGCGCCCGAAGCGGGGACAAATACCTGACGACTCAAGGGTTTACCGCCATCCGTGACGGCATCAAGCGCGGCGCCGGCAGCGAGCGCGCCAGCAGCGCCAAGCCGCCGTGGCTCAAGGCGAAGGCGCCCACGGGAGCAGGCTTCCAGAGCGTCCGGACCCTCGTCCGGGAGCACCGCCTCGCCACGGTCTGTGAGGAAGCCAAGTGTCCCAACATCGGTGAGTGCTGGAACGCGGGCACCGCGACCATCATGCTGATGGGCGCGGTGTGTACGCGTGCCTGCCGGTTCTGTTCAGTGGACACGGGCAACCCGCACGGCTGGCTCGACGCGGACGAGCCCGAGAACGCCGCGCGTACTGTCGAGCTGATGAGGCTCAGCTACGTGGTGCTCACCTCGGTCGATCGCGACGACCTTGCCGACGGTGGCGCGGCGCACTATGCCGCGTGCGTACGCGCCATCAAGCGCCGCAACCTGCACACGGCGGTGGAGGCGCTGACGCCGGACTTCCAGGGAGTGCGGGCGGATGTCGAGACGGTGGTCGACTCCGAAATCGAGGTGTTTGCGCAGAACATCGAGACCGTGCGGCGCCTGACGCATCCGGTGCGCGATCCGCGCGCCGGCTACCAACAGACCCTGCAGGTCCTGGAGGCCGCCAAGCGGCGCCGGCCCTCGGTTCTGACCAAGAGCAGTCTCATGCTGGGGCTCGGGGAGAGTGACGAGGAGATCGACGCGACGCTAGCGGATCTGCGCGCTGCCGGCGTCGACATCGTGACCCTCGGGCAGTACCTGCGCCCGACCGTGAATCACCTTGCGGTGCAGCGCTTCGTGAGACCGGAGGAGTTCGATCGCTATCGCGAGCTCGCTCTGGCGCGTGGGTTCCTCGAATGCGTGTCGGGACCTCTGGTGCGCTCGAGCTATCGCGCGGAGCAGGCCCTGAACCGCAACAATGCCGGCCTCGACAACCGGCGCCTGGCGACATGAGTCTGGGCGGCACGGCTGCTGCGTGCACGCCGCGCGCGGCTGCGGCGGGCGCCGCCGTGCCCGCAGCCGTGATCCGGCGCCTGGGACTGGTCGAGTACGAGCCCACCTGGCGCGCGATGCAGCGCTTCACCGCAGAGCGCGCCGCGGCGACCCCGGATGAGATCTGGTTTCTCGAGCACCCGCCGGTCTTCACCTTAGGCGTGAACGCGAGCCGCGCGCACCTGTTGGCGCCCGGCGATATCCCGGTGGTGCACGTCGACCGCGGCGGCCAGGTGACCTATCACGGCCCGGGACAGCTGGTGGTGTACCCGCTGGTGGATCTCAGGCGCGCGGGTGTTGCCATCCGTGATTTCGTCACGGCGCTGGAGCGCGGCGTCATCGATCTGGCGGCGCAGTTTGGCATCGGCGCCGAGTCCCGGCGCAGCGCCCCCGGTGTGTACGTCGACGGCCGCAAGCTCGCGAGCGTCGGGGTGCGCGTGCGCCGGGGCGGCAGCTATCACGGCCTCGCCGTGAACGTCGCCCTTGATCTGGAACCCTTCCACCGCATCAATCCCTGCGGCTACCAGGGCCTGCAGATGACACAGCTGGCGGAGCTCGGCGGACCTCGCACCGTCAGCGCCTGCGCGCGTGCGCTCGAGCCGCACCTGCGGCGTGCGCTGGGCTACCACGTCACCCCACCGTAACCGCCTTGCGACTGACATCGCCTCGCGGCGCGGCTAGCATGCGGTGATGGCATCAGCCTATCGTCTGCGAAGCGCGGCGGCGGCTCTCGCGCTCTGCGCTCTCGCTGTCCTGCTCGCGTCCTGCCAGGGTCGGTCTGAGACGAATGCGACTCGCGTGACGCTGCTGAATGTCTCCTACGACCCCACGCGCGAGCTGTACGTGGATTTCAACGCGGCATTTGCCAGGTACTGGAAGGCGAAGACCGGCCAGGACGTGCGTGTCGATCAGTCACACGGCGGCTCGGGCAAGCAGGCGCGCTCGGTGATCGACGGGCTTGGCGCGGATGTGGTGACCCTGGCGCTGGCAGCCGACATCGACGCGATCGCCACTGCCGCGAAGCTGTTGCCGCTGAACTGGCAGACCCTGTTGCCGGACGACAGCTCGCCCTACACCTCCACCATCGTCTTGCTGGTGCGCAAGGGCAACCCCAAGGCGATTCACGACTGGGGCGATCTCGTGCGGCCCGACGTGGCGGTGATCACGCCCAACCCCAAGACCTCAGGCGGCGCACGCTGGAACTATCTGGCCGCCTGGGCCTGGGCCCGCAGGCAACCGCGGGGCGACGAGGCGAGCGCGCGGGAGTTCGTGCGCCGGCTCTACCAGAACGTGCCGGTGCTCGACACCGGCGCTCGCGGCTCGACGACCACGTTCGTGCAGCGCGGACTCGGGGATGTGCTGGTGGCCTGGGAGAACGAGGCGCTGCTCGCGGTGCGCGAGCTCGGCGCGGACCAGCT
>WNFP01001900.1_pt1 | contig 32085 bp, 27 predicted proteins | sample 5400201 | NCBI WGS metagenome assembly WNFP01 (sample SAMN13153355, study PRJNA577476) | soil metagenome | isolation source: 115 cm saprolite under Madrone tree | place: USA:California | collected 2016-06-14 | reverse complement strand
CAGCGCACATCGTCGAGGGCGAATATTTCACCGGCGCGCAAGAGCAGCTGTATATCGAAAACAATGGCATGATCGCGGCGTTCGACCCGGAAAACGGCGTCACCGTTTGGGGTTCGCTGCAATGCCCGTACTACGTGCACAAGGCGTTGATGGCGCTTTTCGCATTGCCCGAAGGAAAAGTACGCGTCGTACAAATGGAAACCGGCGGAGCGTTCGGTGGAAAAGAAGAATACCCGTCTATGATCGCGGGCCACGCTGCGCTTCTAGCAATGAAATCCGGCCGCCCCGTGAAAATTGTCTACGACCGCATGGAAGACATGGCCGCCACGACCAAGCGCCATCCTTCCCGCACGCGCCACCGTACCGCGGTTACCAAAGACGGAAAAATTCTCGGCGGCGAAATCGAGTTTACGATCGACGGCGGAGCTTACGCGACGCTCTCTTCTGTCGTCCTTTCGCGCGGCACGATCCACGCGGGCGGTCCTTATTACTGGCCGAATGTGCGCATTCGAACCAAGGCCGTGGCCACCAATACTCCGCCGCACGGTGCTTTTCGTGGTTTCGGCGCTCCGCAGAGCCTTTTTGCGATGGAACGCCACATGGACCGCATCGCCGAAGCGGTGGGAGTTTCCCCGGTCGAAATTCGCCGGCGCAATTTCCTGAAGCCCGGCCAAACGACGACAACAGAACAGACCATTAAGGAGAATATTGATCTGGACCGTTTACTCAATCGCGCCTTGGAACTCTCCGACTATGCCGCCAAGAAAAAACGTTTCGCGGAAGAAAATAAAATCGGGACGCTAAAAAGAGGAATCGGAATCGCAGCTTTCTTGCACGGCGCGGGATTTACTGGCTCCGGCGAACGCTACTTGAATTCTCTCGTCGGCGCCGAGGCGGGCGCAGACGGAACTGTGCGCGTACTGGTGTCCAGCGCGGAATTTGGTCAAGGAACCAATACTGTACTCTGTCAGATTGCCGCAGAAGCGCTCGGCTTGTCGTATGAAAGCGTTTCGATCGCGCAGCCGGACACCCGCGTGGTGCCGAACAGTGGCCCGACCGTCGCTTCGCGCACGGCCATGATTGTCGGAAAGCTGGTGCAGTCAGCTGCCAAGGGGATCAAGGAAACGCTCACGAAAACCGGACTGTTCGGTGACGGTTACACTACCGAACAATTTCGTGTTGCATGCAAGGAATACGTGGCCGCTCATGGGGCGCTGAAATCTTATGCGCGGTATGAAGCGCCGGCCGATGTTTTTTGGGACGATGAAAAATATCGCGGCGAAGCATACGCAGCGTTTGCCTGGGCCATATACGTTGCGGAAGTTACGGTAGATTTGACGACCTTCAGCGTGACCGTCGATGACTTCGTCGCGCTCCAGGAGGTCGGCAAGGTTCTTCATCCAGTGCTGGCGGAGGGACAGATCACGGGCGGAGTGGCGCAGGCTATCGGCTTCGCGCTCTACGAAAAAGTTGCTTGGCAGGACGGCCGCATGCTCAACAACCAGATGACGAATTACATCATGCCTGCCTCGACGGACCTGCCGCCGATCCGCGTGTTTTTTGAAGAGCACGGCAACGTTCACGGCGCGCATGGAGCAAAGGGCATTGGTGAATTGCCCATGGACGGTCCTGCGCCCGCGATCGTAAACGCTGTGGAAGACGCAACTGGAGTTCGCTTCAATTCCATTCCGCTGCTGCCCGAAGATCTCTTCGAAGCTCTGCGCGCGGAAACTTCTGAGCGCGATGCCGTCTCTTCGATGCGAGGGATAGCGTGAATCCCTCGTCTGCGGAGGACACAAAGCGGCAGATTTCGTTCACTGTCAACGGCAAAGCAAAGAAGTTGCTCGTCCATCCCATGGAAAGATTGCTGGACGTGCTGCGAAACGACCTGGGATTGACGGGCGTAAAAGAAGGATGCGGCGAAGGCGAATGCGGCTCGTGCTCCGTCCTTCTGGACGGCATGCTGGTGAACAGCTGCCTTGTACCAGTCGCCCAAGTGAAGGGTGCGAGCATCGTTACCATCGAAGGAATGGCCGCTCATGCGTTGATGAAACCCTTGCAGGAATCGTTCCTCGAATGTGGAGGAGCGCAGTGCGGCATTTGCACACCGGGAATGATTCTTGCCGCGGTGCATCTCCTCGAAAAAAAACCGGCGCCCGCATTGACAGACATTCGTGAGGGGCTTGCGGGAAATCTTTGCCGCTGCACCGGCTACGTGCACATTTTCGAAGCGGTAGCGAACGCGGCGCGCCGAAGAGTTACACAATGAGAGCCGACCCAGCCCAATACAGACTCGTTTCGCCGGGCAACCTGCAGGGCGCTCTTTCCCTGCTGGCCAGCGAACCGGCGCAGTGGCTGCCCATTGCTGGTGGAACTGACGTGATGGTTTTGTATTCCGCCGGAAAGCTGCCTAACCGAAAGTTGGTCGACATCTGGAATATTCCCGAGCTTCGTCAAATCGAGGTTTTTCCGGATAGAATCCGCATCGGCGCCGCGTGCACGTATACTGCACTGCGCCAGCACGAAAGCGTATCGCGGGAATTTCCGCTGCTGGCCACCGCGGCATCCTGGACCGGCGGAATTGCCAATCAAAATCGTGGAACACTGGGAGGCAACATCGCCAACGCTTCTCCTGCTGCCGATTCCCTTCCCGCGCTGCTTGTCTATGACGCCGAATTGACACTAGTTTCCGTGCGCGGAGAGCGCCGCGTGCCGTATCGAACTTTTCACACGGGCTACAAGCAGACAGTTTTGTCCGGCGACGAGTTGATCCTGAATATTTCGCTGCCGCGCGGGTTCTCCGGATACCTGGCACACGCGCGAAAGGTCGGCGCCCGTAACGCGCAGGCCATTTCCAAGGTTTGTCTTGCTGCTTTGGGCCAAATCTCCCACGGCGTGATTCGCGATGTGCGTCTCGCACTGGGAAGCGTTGCGCCTGTTCCACTACGCTTGAACGAAACGGAACAAATGCTCACCGAAAAAAAGATCGATCCATTATTGATCGACGCCGCAAGAAAAAGCGCAGTGAAGGAAATTCGGCCCATCGACGATATTCGTTCCACCGCTCGATATCGATCCGCGGTGGCGAGCAATCTGGTCGCCGACTTTCTCGCGAAGCTTGCCGCTGAAGGAGCGAGCACTTGAGCGGAGTCCTTGCTCGCTGGAATAGCGTGTCGCAAGAGGACGCTGCTCGCGAGATCCTTCCGTGCTGCGGCTCGGAAACTTGGGCCGCCCATATGGCCTCGAAACGGCCGATCCACGATGAAGTCTCATTGATTGAAACTTCAGACGCAATTTGGCAAGGGCTTGGAGAATCCGGCTGGCTGGAAGCTTTCCGGAGTCATCCGCGAATCGGCGAATCACGCGCGGAAACAAACGCTACTGGGCAGTCTTCGGCTTGGTCCGAACAAGAACAACGCCAGGCTGATTCGGCCGATGAAGCAATGAAACTGGCGCTGAAATGGGGTAATCGCGAATATGAACAAAAGTTCGGCCGGATTTTTATCGTTTGCGCGACGGGAAAATCCGCCGCCGAAATCCTGGAGATTCTGCGCCGCCGGTTGCACAATGATGAAGCCGCCGAACTGCAACAGACCGCGGAGGAGCAGCGTCAAATCATGCCTATCCGCCTGAGAAAATGGGTCGCGGGATGAGCCTAATCTCCACTCATGTTCTGGATACGGCCAAGGGCAAACCCGCTGCGGGAGTGCCGGTGCGTCTGCAGCGGCAAAATTCTTCGGGCAAATGGTCTACTGTGAGTTCCGCACGGACGGATGAAGACGGGCGGTGCAACGAATTGGTGCCGAAAGGCGCGGGTCTCGCAGCGGGAACGTATCGTTTGTCGTTTGACGCGGGAAATTATTTCGCCGCTTGCGGCGTGGATGGATTGTATCCCGCTGTTGAGATTCTGTTTCGAGTGCGGAACGGTGAAAACCACTTTCATATTCCGTTGCTGCTGAGCCCAAACGGCTACACCACGTACCGGGGAAGCTGAAATGAGTTCGTCGATCCGCGAATGGCTGAACCTCAGTGTGCGATGGATTCACGTTTTCGCGGGAATCATGTGGGTCGGCCAGACCTATTACTTCACTTGGCTGGACGGCCAGTTCACAAAGCTCGAGAAAAATGCGCATTCGAATGCCGTCGCGTCTAAAGTTTGGATGGTGCACAGCGGCGGCTTTTATTCCGTAGAAAAGCAAAAATCGCTGGGCGTTGCGTCGGAGCAGGTGCGCTGGTTTCGGTGGGAAGCGTTCGTGACGTGGCTGGCCGGCGTCATTCTCCTCGTTCTTGTGTATTACGTCGGCGATGGTCTCATCGATTCGGACGTTGCAGACATTTCGAAAGGCGCGGGCATTGCGATCGGAGTCGGCGCGATGGTGGCCGGATGGATCATCTACGATTTGGCGGTGCGGTCAGCGCTCGGAAAATCGCCGAAAGCGTTTGCGGGATTTGGACTGGCGATGACGGCGGCTGCGGCTTGGGGGTTGATGCACGTGCTTAGCGGGCGCGCTGCTTATATCCACGTGGGAGCGATCTTCGGCACCATCATGACTCTGAACGTGTGGATGCGGATTCTTCCCGCACAGCGCAAGATGGTTGCGGCGGCTGCCGCTGGCGAGAATTTTGATGCGTCACTTGGCGCGCAGGCGAAGTTGCGTTCGAAGCACAATACGTTTATGGCGGTTCCCGTTGTTTTCTTAATGCTGAGCAATCATTTCCCCGTCGCGACTTACGGGAACCGGTACGGATGGGAAATTATGCTGGGCCTGGTTGTGGCAGGATGGATTGCAGCGAAATTGATCCGGGAGTTCTGAGTCGGAAGAACTCTGCGGTGTCAGCAAAAGTGAAATTCAGTGTCGAAAAACAGCAGTCTTACAAGACTCGCGGAAGACGTGATCGCCCGGTGCCAGAACCTGGCGTCATTTTCAGAAGACGCCGGCGGCACGCGGCGGACTTTTCTTTCGCCGCCGATGCGCGATTGCCACCGGGAAGTTTCTTCCTGGATGAAAGCTCTCGGCATGAATGTTTCCGTGGATGCGGTTGGAAATCTGCGCGGATTTCTTGCCGGGACTTCGCCGACAGCGCCGCGGATTTTGATTGGGTCGCATTTGGACACCGTGCCGAATGCGGGGGCCTTCGACGGAATTTTGGGAGTGCTGCTGGCGGTTGGGTTAGCGGAATCGCTGGAGGGACGGAAGCTGCCCTTTGCGATTGAGGTTATTGGTTTTTCGGAAGAAGAGGGAGTGCGGTTTGGAGTGCCATTCATCGGAAGCAGGGCGCTGGTGGGCAGGGGTTTGAACTCGAATGAGATTTCCAAAGCGGCGCTGCGTGACGACGTTTTGGGTTACATCGAATTTCACATCGAACAGGGGCCGGTACTGGAAACTTTGGGGCGGCCGCTCGGAGTCGTGGAAGCGATCGTTGGGCAAAACAGATTGGAATTCACTTTTTCCGGACAGGCAAATCACGCCGGAACTACGCCGATGAATTTGCGGCACGATGCGCTAGCCGCGACGGCGGAGTGGATTGTGGCTGTCGAAAATCAAGCAAAGCAAACGCCCGGAATCGTGGCGACCGTGGGATTCGTGGAAGCAAAGCCCGGCGCAACGAATGTGATTGCCGGAGAAGCGCGGGCGACTCTGGATATTCGAACCGCTTCGGATCGCGCGAGAACGGAAGCGCTGGATGAGTTGATCCGGCAAGCGGAATCGATTGCATCGCGGCGCGCAGTCAGAGTGAAATGGCGGACGTTGCTCGCGCAGAACGCGGTAGCGATGGATTCATTTGTGACCGAGCAGATCGAGCATGCGATGCGAAAAACCGGCTGCGAGCCTCATCGCATGGCGAGCGGCGCGGGGCACGATGCCATGGTCCTCGCGGACAAAATTCCGGCGGCGATGATTTTCTTGCGGACGCCCGGGGGCATCAGCCACGATCCGGCAGAATCGGTGCATCTGGACGACGTCGCGAAAGCGCTGGAGTGCGGACAGCATTTGCTGACGCAGCTTGCGGCTTCGCAAGAATTTCTGGGAAGGACGTGCCGTGCATAATCTCGGTCAAACGCGCAGCTCGCATCAACGCAATCATGTTTTACAAACGCCCGACACTTTTGTGCGAACGACTTTGCCCGGGATGAAGAATGCTTCGGCGATCCTGCATGTCGGACCGGCGCTGGGCGCGGCGTTCACCGAATACACGGCGGAGTTTGAACTGAAAGGCGAATTGGGAGATACGTCCGCGCAGCGATTTATTTACGTCATGGAGGGCGCGGCAACTCTGGAGGCCAAGGGAAAGCGGCACGAGCTTGGCGCGCGCGGGTATGCGTATTTGCCTCAGGATTTCTCGCACACAATTGTTGCCAAAGAAAAGAGCCGCGTTGCCGTCGTTGAAAAAAAGTACGAGAGAAACGGGAAAATCGAACCGCCGCGTTTGCTAGTCTCCAATGAAAATGCGGTTTCTTCGCACGCACTCGATGGCGATTCCGATTTGCAGGTGAAGTGTTTGCTTCCCGAGGATCCCCAATTTGATTTTGCGATGAACACCATGGTGTACCAGCCTGGCGCGGCTCTGAGCATGGTGGAAATGCACGTGATGGAGCACGGGCTGATCATGCTCGAAGGCGGCGGCATCTACCGGCTGGGTGATTCGTGGTATCCGGTCACGGCGGGCGACTTCATCTGGATGGGGCCGTGGTGCCCGCAATGGTTTGCAGCCATCGGAAAAGTTCCCGCCAAATACTTGATTTACAAGAATTGGAACCGGCATCCTCTCGGCGAACAACAAAAATGAAATTAGAAATCGATCAGCAGGGGCTGCTCTCCCAACTGGAGACGCTGGCGACTTTTTCAGACGCGGAGCCACCCGCGGTCACGCGAATTGTTTTTACTCCGACAGATTTGAGAGCGCGCGCGTGGGTGATTACGCGCTGCGAAGAAGCTGGGCTCGCGGTGCGGCAAGATGCGATCGGAAATATTTTTGCGCGCTGGACCGGCGCCGATACTGCGGCCCCTGCCGTTGGCACGGGATCGCACATGGATGCCATTCCCAACGCCGGAAAATATGACGGCGTTGTCGGAGTGCTTGGCGGACTCGAAGCCATTCGCGCGCTGCAGCGGAGCGGATTCCGGCCCAAACATTCGATTGAACTTCTCATTTGTGCGACGGAAGAACCGACACGCTTTGGGATCGGCTGTTTGGGCAGCCGATTGCTTTCGGGAAAGCTGTCCGCGGAAGCTGCGGCGAAATTGAAAGACCGTGACGGCGAATCTGTGGACGAAGTTCGCAGAAAGGCGGGCTTCAACGGAAATCTTCAAGATGTGAGACTGCCGAAAAGCTATTACAAAGCTTTTGTTGAGCTGCACATCGAGCAGGGGCCGCTGCTGGAGCGTGCGAAAACTTCTCTAGGAATCGTGAAGAGCATCGCGGCGCCTGCGAGTTTCCGCGTTTCGGTCGAGGGCGCTGGCGGGCACGCCGGTGGAGTGCTGATGCCGGACCGCAAGGATGCCCTTTGCGCGGCCGCCGAACTGATTCTGGCAATCGAAAACGCGGCGCGCGCGAGCGGCGCGGCTGACACGGTCGCCACGGTTGGCGTCTGCGATGTTTTTCCCGGCGCGGTGAATAGCATCCCGAGCCGCGTGGGCATAACGCTGGACATTCGTGATACCGATTTGGCGCGGCGTGACCGCGCGATGCAAGCGATCGAGCGTACCTCGCGAGAAATTGCCGCGAAGCGCCAAGTCTCGATACCGTGGGAATTAGTAAATGCGGATGCGCCGGCGGATTGTGCTCCCGAGGTGCGCGCGGCGCTCGCTGATTCCTGCCGCCAGCATGCATTTCCATTTCTCGAAATGGTCAGCCGGGCTTACCACGATTCCCTTTTCGTTTCACGGATAGCTCCAACGGGGATGCTTTTTATTCCCTGCCGGAACGGGTACAGCCATCGTCCTGATGAATACGCAACGCCCGAAGATATTGCACGCGGGGCGCTGGTGCTGGCGCAGTCGCTAGCGAGGCTGGCGGCCTGACGTACGAGCCTGTGTGCAAGCTTCAAAGGCAATTCCTCAGGGGCTAAAGCTGCCAAGGAAAGACACCGCTGAATGTCGGACTTGAAGGTCCGACCCCTGAAGATATTCCGCAGACGTCGCCGGCTGTTCGGGACAAGCGCAGGTCCGACCCCCAGGCTCACAAGGGCTCGCTACCCCACCCCGCCATTACATGCATGGATATCAAAGGAAAGGACTTATGGAACTTGCGTTTCATAAACGCATGATGGGAAAGGCTTAACACTCCGGCGCATTTCGGTTGCTTGCTGCGACTGCGGCTATTGGAGGGGGGACCAGGAGCGGCATTCGGAGACAGTGACGGGGGAGGCGAGTGGAGGGCCGGGCTTGAAGTGAATCACGCCGTCGGATGTAGAACAGAACCTTCTGGTTCCGGTGTTGTTGTCGACGGGAGTGGCGACCACTACGTATTCCTTGCAAACGCGCTGCTTGCAGAGGGACGAAAGTCTAAATTGGAAGCCGGACCTGGTGCACCAGGCATCCGAGGTGCAACTATCATTGGCCAAGGTTTCGTTTAGGAGCGCGGCGTGGTCCACGGACGCGAAGGTAGGTCCGCGGGGATCAAGCCCAAGCGTAGCGAGATCGGGTGACACGGCGCCATAGGCGAACTGGCGAGGCAGAAGTGCCTTATTCGGCGGAGAGGAAGGCGTAGCGGAGGAGGAAGAGGATGGAGAGGACCCAGATGAGGGGGCTGATTTCGCGGTGGCGGCCGGCGCCGAGTTTGACGAGGGTGAAAGAGAGCAGGCCGAGGCTGAGGCCGGTGGCGATGCTGAAGGTGAGCGGCGTGGCGACGAGGGTGAGGAAGGCCGGGAACGCTTCACTGAAATCGTCCCAGCGAACGCGGGCGACAGAGCCACACATGAGCGCGCCGACGAGGATTAACGCGGGAGCGGTGGCGTAAGCGGGGATCGCGGCGACGAGCGGCGCGCAGAACATGGCGACGAGGAAGAGCGCGGCGATGACGACGTTGCCGAGCCCGGTGCGGGCGCCGGCGGCGACTCCGGCGGCGCTTTCGATGTAGCTGGTGACCGTCGAGGTTCCGGTGAGGGCGCCGAACATGGTACCGAAAGCGTCGGCGATCAAGGCGCGGCTGGCGCGGGGAAGTTTTCCGTTGCGGAGGAAGCCGCCTTCTTCGCAGACGCCGACCAGAGTGCCCACGTTGTCGAAGAGATCGACGAAGAAAAAGACGAAGATGAGTTCTCCAAAGCCGAGTTTTGTGGCGGAGCGGAGGTCCAGCTTGAGGAACGTGCCGGAGGGATGCGGCAAAGAGAAAAAATGCGCGGGCCAGTGACTGAGGCCGAAAGGAATTCCAGCGACGGTGATAACGACGATCCCTAGGAGAATGGCGCTGCCGACGCGGCGGGACATGAGAATGGCGATGAAGATGAGTCCGGCGGCGGCGAGAAGGACTTGGGGATCGGAAGTTTTACCAAGCCCAACGAAGGTGGCGGGATTGGCGACGATGATTTTCGCGTTACGCAATCCGATGAAGGCGATAAACAGGCCGATGCCGGAGGCGGTGCCGTACTTGAGACAATCGGGAATGCCGTTGACGATCTGCTCGCGCACTTTGGTGAGCGTGAGGACGAGAAAGAGCAGTCCGGAGAGGAAGACGACGCCGAGGGCCGTTTGCCAGGGGACGCCGCGGCCGAGGACGATGGAGTAGGTGAAGTAAGCGTTGAGGGACATGCCCGGCGCGAGGGCGATCGGATAGTTGGCCCACAGTCCCATGATGAGCGTGGCGACCGCGGAAGAAATACAAGTGGCGAAGAGCACGCCTTCGACGGGCATGCCGCCTTCCGAGAGGATGCGCGGGTTGACGACGACCACATAGGCCATGGTCATGAAGGTGGTGAGGCCCGCGAGCAATTCGCGGCGCACGGTGGTCTGGTTTTCTTCGACGTGAAAGACGCGGTCGAGCAAACGGTTTTCCCTTGGAAACAAAAAGGTGCGCCACTATAGGCCGGACGTGGCGGGACGTCAATGCGGGGGCGTAGATTCGCGCTCAGCCCAGTGTTCGATGATGTCGCGGACAACCTTGTCGCCGACGATTTGAGCGGCTTCGAGAGCGGGAAAGTAAGCGGAGTAATTGCCGGAGACCATGGATTTCAAGCTGTCGGCGGTGGTGGTGCCGGGCGGCTCACGGTCGTAATTGCTGACGGTACGCAGGACCAGAACGCGCTGAAGGTCCACCCGGCCGGCTTGGCTCAAGAACGTGAGGGCTTGCATGGTGCCGGAGTCTTCCATGGCTGCAATCAGGTAGTTCCCTTTTCCGCCGGTGTAGTAGCGCGTCCAGGCGTTGGCCCACTCGTCCATTTTGGAGCCGTGCCAGAAGGTGCTCGAAGAGAGCGTGTCGCCACGAGTGACGAACGGAGGCTTTAGCGCGTTGGGGAATCCGGCGAAGCGGGCCCGCGAGGCGCGGAGAGAATCCGAATCGGAAAGTGGAGTGTCTTTCGTCAAGCGAAACGCCCAGCCGACGAGATGGGGATTGAGAGTGTAGAGCTCGCCTTCCAGTTCAGTGCGAACCGGTTCTTCGTAGGGAGTGGCTTTGCGCAGCGGGACGTAGCCAGTCGGCCAATTTTCCGGAATCTGGCGCGCGTCGATTTCGTAAGCCAGATCGCCGTCGAGAACATGGTCGGCCCAGACGGCCGAGCCCAGGGAAACGTCGGCAGGATCACCGCCGCCGATTCCGGCGACGAGCCAGTAGGCTTTCGAAAGGTCGAAGCGCGGGTCGAGGCCGACGGCCATCACGGAAGCTGCAGCTTTGGCAGTGCCGACGCCGGTCAGGATGCCGAGGAGCCCGTCTTTGTTGAGGCGAACGTGATGGTAGCCCGCGGGGAGAGGAATGATTTGATCGAGATGCTCGCGCTCGACCCAGAGCTGGTATTCGCCGGGCGTGTCGCCAGTGTCCTCGCCGCGTTCGAACATAGCAACGATTACTACTTTGATCGGGATTGGCTTGCCGGCCCACGTGCCTTGACCAAAAAGCTGGAAGGGAAAGATTACGACCACGATCAAAATACAAACGAATCGCATAAGTCTGATCATGAAACCCCTGTCTCTTGATCCGGTAGATCGGCCTGCTATGCTGTGGCGCGCACGGATGAGACTCTATATCACAGCTTGCAAGGGCGAGAATCCGAATGTTGCGCAGGCGGCCTGTCGCGCGGCGACTTCCGGGGAGAAGTCTTCGATGAAAAATTCAAAAGATGGTTTTCGGCGAAGGGTTCACTTGTGCGGATCGTACTGCTTTCTCGTTTTGTCGGTGCTGTTCGCGATGCCTGCTCTGGGTCAGACCAAAGCGGCGGGGCCGGTCCGTACGGCTGCAAGTTTGGAACAGCGCGTGGAAGCGAACCTCAAAACCGCGGGAGAAAATCCGCTGCAGCTTCGCAACTTTCTGCTGAAGATGCCGAAGGGCGGCGACCTGCACAATCATCTGAGCGGGGCGGTGTACGCGGAATCGTGGATCCGTGCCGGGGCTGAAGATCGTCTGTGCGTGGAGGTTGCCAAGCTGGCGTTTACGAAACCGCAAGCGGCGTCCGGCGGCGGGGCGGACCAAGGTGCGTGCGGGGAGGGCAAGGTTTCCGCGGACACCGCGTTCAAAGATCAGAGACTGTACGACGCGCTTGTGGATGCGTTTTCGATGCGGGGATTTGTGCCGTCGCCGGGCGTGACGGGGCATGATCACTTCTTCGATACGTTTTCGAAATTCGGCGGGACGGACCACCGGCACGTCGGCGAGTGGATTGACGAAATCGCGACTCGTGCGGCCGCGCAGAGCGAACAGTACCTGGAGCTGATGCACACGCCGGATTTCAGCCATACGGCGGCGATCGCGAAAGATACCGGCTGGCGCGAGGACTTCGGACAATGGCGCGATGCGCTGCTCGCGCGAGGATTGCAGGACGACGTGGCTGTCGCCAAGGCCGGCTTGGACCAGGCCGAAGCGCTGCGCGCGAAGCGAGAGCACTGCGGGCTAGCGGATGCGGGTGCAGCGTGCAGCGTCCAGGTCCGCTATCTTTGCCAGGTGCTGCGTGGCTTTCCGAAGGAGCAGGTGTTCGCGCAAACACTGCTGTGCTTTGAAACGGCTTCGGCTGATGCGCGATTCGTGGGCGTCAACCTGGTCATGCCGGAGGATGGATACACGGCGATGAACGACTACGCGCTGCACATGCGCATGGTCGGATTCCTTCGCGGGCTGTATCCGAAGATTCATGTGAGCTTGCACGCCGGGGAGATTGCGCCGGGATTGGTGCCCTACGAGGGTCTATGCTGCCACGTTCGGCTGGCGGTGGAGGAAGCCCGCGCGGAACGCATCGGACATGGCGTGGATGTGATGTATGAGAACAATCCGCACGCGCTGCTAAAAGAGATGGCCGCGAAACACGTGATGGTGGAAATCAGCCTGACGAGCAATGACGTGATCCTGGGCGTGAGCGGCAAAGAACACCCCTTCCTGATGTACAAAACGTTTGGCGTGCCGATGGCGCTGGCAACGGACGATGAAGGCGTCTCGCGGATTGACTTGACGCACGAATATGTGCGCGCAGTACAGAATTACGATCTTCACTATGCGGACTTGAAGCGGATGGTCCGCACCAGCATAGCGCACAGCTTTCTGCCCGGGGAGAGCTTGTGGAGTGCGCCGGACGCGTTCACTCGCGTTGTTCCAGCGTGCTCGCGTGATACTCTCGGCGCGGAAAAACCTTCTTCCGGGTGCGCGGCATTCTTGAAGGCCAGCGAGAGAGCGCAGCAGCAGTGGGAACTCGAGCGCAGGTTCCACGCATTTGAGTCCGAATTGTGAAGGCTAATATAAAACCCCAGATTCCGACGGTCATGGACTCTGAGGCCGAGAGGAGCACAAATTGAACGCTCCATTGAAAAAAGCTACCGCCGTTGGCGCGCTGGGCGGGCTGCTGTTTGGATTCGACACGGCAGTCATCGCCGGAACTACGCACTCGCTCACGGCCGTGTACGGGCTGAGCCCCAGTCAACTGGGCCTCACGGTCGCCATGGCGCTGATCGGCACGATCGTCGGCGCCATGTCCGCGGGCATCCCCGGGCAGAAATGGGGAGGGCGCGAGACGCTGCGCATCCTTGCCGTGTTTTATGTTTTGTCTGCGCTCGGATGCGCGTTTGCATGGAATTGGTATGCACTTCTTGCGGCGCGCTTCATCGGAGGTCTTGGTATTGGCGGCTCGTCGGTGCTGGGTCCGGTTTACATAGCGGAGTTAGCACCCGCGAAGATGCGCGGCCGCCTGGTTGGCCTCTTTCAGATCAACATCGTCATCGGAATTTTGCTGGCTTATTTTTCCAACTATTGCATCGCGCGGATGGGACTTGGAGCGGCGGAATGGCGCTGGCAGTTCGGCGTTGCGGCGCTTCCAGCTGTGATGTTTTTGGTGATGCTGTTTGGTATTCCTCCCAGCGCGCGCTGGCTGGTCACGCAAAATCGCGTCGAGGAAGCACGCTCGGTCCTTCAGTTGATGGGCGCGGAAAACGCTGAGGCCGAACTCCAAGAGATCGTCGACTCCATTCACCTCGAGCGGCTGCAAACGGTCGAGCCATTGTTCACGTGGAAGTACCGGTTGCCTATTTTTCTCGCGATCTCGATTGGAATGTTCAACCAACTCTCCGGCATCAATGCCATTCTTTACTATTTGAACGACATTTTTGCCGCGGCGGGCTTCAGCAGAGTTTCCGGGGATTTGCAAGCGGTGGCCGTGGGTAGCATGAACCTGATGGCCACGTTGTTGGCGATGTCGGTTATCGACAAGCTGGGGCGAAAGACTCTTTTGCTCCTTGGATCGGTGGGGACGGCCGCGTGTCTGGCCGGTGTTTCCCGCATATTCTTCACGCAGAGTCACCGAAGCTATCTTCTATGGCTGCTCGTAGGCTACATCGCTTTCTTCGCTATATCGCAAGGCGCGGTGATCTGGGTGTACATCAGCGAAGTCTTTCCCAACCGCGTGCGCGCGAAGGGACAGGCGCTGGGGAGCTCTGCGCACTGGATCATGAATGCCCTTATTGCCTACACGTTCCCACAACTTGCGAAATCTTCTGGCGCGTACCCGTTCGTTCTGTTCGCGGTCATGATGGCGGCGCAGTTTTTCGTCGTACTCTTCTTTTACCCGGAGACCAAGGGGGTCACGCTGGAGCAGATGCAGCACCGCCTGGGCATTGAATGACCGCGACTTAGAAGCCCGCGGCCGCAATCCAGACTAGGCTATGCTGATGGTGACGGTAGCAACCGACAGGCGCGGCAAATCCATCCTGAGCCGGGACCCGTCCAATGCAACAGTGTGCGTTTGAGGAAGAAGGCGATTGGGATTCTCAAAAGTGTTGCAGGCATTCCAATCGGGATCATGAAGAATCTGCGCTTTCGCTTCCTTCGCGGTGCTTCCCCGGAGAGTGCAATCGATTTCAAAGTCGGCATCGTGACGCGGATTCACAAACGAGACGACCAGCTCCTTCTCTGATTTGGAGGCCGAGACCGAGACGCTTAGCGGAGATGAATCCTGCGTCTCCACGCGGACAGCCGTTTTGGAGCGGTGAGGCTTGAAAAGAGCAAAGGCGTGATAAGTCGAGGTACGAATACACGACTTGCCTTCGGGGCCGTCGGTCAGCAAGAGGGATTGCAACACGTTTACGATCTGCGCGATGTTGCACATGAACAGTTTGTCCGCCTGGCGATTAAAAATATTCAGGCCCAGACCCGCGGCAACGGCACTGCGCATAGCGCTTTGCATCCAAAGCTTTCCATAGCGCTTCTCGTCTTCCTCCGGAATTTTGTCCCACACGCCCCATTCGTCAAGAATCAGGCCGATTTTGTGGCCGTCGCGGTAACCATCAAGGATTGCTCGTTGTTCCACAACGGCATCTTCCACTTTCTTGAATGTCGACAGTTGCTGACTCATGTGGTCGGCGCTGAATTCCGTGGCAGGGTCGGGGCCACTTTCGTAATAGTGCATCGAGAGACCGCCGGGTGAGCCGCCGTCAAGCGTATCCATGAAACCGCGGGTCCACTTGCGATCGTTTCCGTTGGGGCCGCTGGCCACGAGAAACGGTTTGGTCCCGCCGAATTCGCGAAGGTACACGGAAAACTGCCGGTACAAAGTGCCATAGACTTCGGGACGCATCCATCCGCCGCATCCCCAGTTTTCATTGCCGACGCCCCAGTAGTGTACGCGGAAAGGATCGGTGGCGCCGTTCCTTATGCGCTCTTCCGCAAGGGTGCTCCCTGATGGCATGTTGCAGTACTCGATCCAATCCCTTAACTCGCGTGGAGACCCGCTGCCGACGTTGCCAGCCAGGTAGGGCTCGGCGCCAAGCAAACGGCACAGACCGATGAACTCATGGGTGCCGAAGCTCCCATCTTCAATGTAGCCACCCCAATGAATATTCACGCGCTTGGGCCGCTGTTCGACCGGACCGATGCCGTCACGCCAATGATAGTCGTCGGCATAACAGCCTCCGGGCCATCGCAAAACAGGCACGCCGAGTTCCCGGAGGTAGTCCACTGCTTGCTTGCGATATCCATCGATGTTGGGGATGGACGATTTTCTGCCGACCCACAAACCGCCGTAGACACAGGAACCCAGATGCTCGGCGAAATAGTGGAGAGCGAGAGGGTTGCCGTGCTTCCGATAAATTGCCTACGAGATAGGTGCGGCCCCACGGTGATCCTCGTGTGCTGGGGGTCGAGCGCGGTCACGACTTGTGCCAATACATATCCCAGCCGAGATACCGGCTGGTGGCTTCATGGACAGCAGAGGCGACCGATGAGAAATTTGCGGCCACGTGATGCTCAAACCCGCGTTCGCAGATGTAGCGAAGAAGTTTTTGCAAATGAGATATATGCACGACACCGGCGCCGCCAAAAGTTTCAAGCGAATCGTCGGTGAAGTTTCCTTCGCCGACATAGCCGCGGATTTTCCCCTCACGATCGTCCGTCGAAACGCGAGCAAAACTCATCGGGCCGGCCTTAACTCTGCCCACGCAGGTACCAAAGGTGTTTTCCTTGCCTACCGTTCCAGCGATGATCTCCTGAAAATCCATGCGCACATCCTGGAAAAAATGCTTGGGCAGATTGCTGCAGTGAAAACAAACGGCCTTGTCGGGATCATCTGCGTAGTTGTTATTCCAGTCGAGCAGCGCGCTGGGAGTTTTGGAAGCCAGTTGCAGGGCATGCATGCCAACTACGCCGGCAATATCGACTTCGCAGGCGCTGGACATGCCCTCGTTGCTCATCATGCTCATTACCGTGCAGGGGACGACTCCGAAATATTCTTCGAGAGAAGTCCAGCACTGAATGGCGCTGATGACCACGTCGGTGTCCTGCATCCAGCCATCAATCACCGTGCCAAGCTTGGCCATCTTTAGAAGGGCGGTGTCCGGAATGCTTTGCGTGGAAACATACTTGCGGATGGATTGAAGTTTTTTCTGCGCGGCGGAGTCGTCGTCCTTCATGCGCGCGATGCGGCCGAGAATCTCGGAAAGATCGATGGTCTCGACGGAGATACCGTTGGCTTCGAGGATCTTTTCACTGTAGCGGACAGTATTGAACGCTGCCGGCCGCGCGCCGATTGCGCCGATGCGCAACCGCCGCAGACCCCGCACAACGCGGCAAACACCGAGGAACCAATCGAGGTCGCGGCGGAAGGTGTCCGACTGCGGCAACTCGGTGTGAAGCGAGGTCAGCGAATAGGGGATGCCGTATTGGGCGAGATTGTTGCAGGCCGACATCTTGCCGCAAAAACTGTCACGGCGGTCTCGGATGGACATGCGGCCGGGAGTGTCCGGTGTGGCCTGCATCAGGACGGGCACAGAGAGGCCGGCCATCCGCAGCGTATCGGCAATGGCTCGCTCGTCGCCAAAGTTCGGGAGAGTGACGATAATTCCATCGATTGCTTCGCGGTGCTGCCTGAACAAGTCGGCGCAGCGCCGCGCTTCCTGGCGCGTTTCCACGGCGCCAAACTTTGATTCCGCTTCCGTGAGCGCGACGACCTGCACACCCGCGGACTCGAGGGCCGCGCGCATTTCCTGATGGCCGGAGCGCGCCAGGTGATCCGGGAAGAATCCCCGGTTCCCAACGATCATCCCGAGTGTCATTTGGCGCTTCGCTGGCTCGCTCATAACCCTTCTTTCTATGAGAGGAACCGGTAGGTAAGAATGTCGTAGAGGCCCGGCGTCAGCGTTCCGCCCCACTTCATGGAATCGGAAGGCACACGGCAGTCATCGGCTGCGGGCCAGCCACAAAGAAATCATACATCCACGCGTGCTGTAAACGTTTACATCCGGACGATATTTCCGAGCTGAGGCCATTGTCAAGGAGAATTGAACGCCACTCCCAGAGTGATGCGGGCAGAAATTTACTGTTGTTGGGACCATGTGGCTTGAGCCAGGATTTCCGGTACATTAGAATGCACGGCGCTCTCGATTGGCACTTCGATTTGTGTTCAAGAAGTTTAGGAGCGAACCATAATGCGTTCCGTTGTCCGCAGTTTCATGCTGCAAGTTCTGGCGTGTACGCTATTTTCCGCAGCAGTATTGAGCGCTGAATCCAAACCCCTGCAAATCTTTTTCGTCGATGTCGAGGGCGGGCAGGCAACGCTGATTGTGACACCCGCGGGCCAATCCATGCTCATTGATACCGGCTGGCCGGGTTTTGGCGGGCGAGATGCCGGACGGATCGCGAGCGCCGCTAAAGCTGCCGGCGTCGACCGAATCGATTACGTATTGGTCACCCACTTTCATCGCGACCACGTGGGAGGGGTAACCCAGCTTGCCGGCCAAATCAAGATCGGAACGTTTGTCGACCATGGACCCAACAGGGAAGATGCCGCTGACCCGCGAGAGGATTTTGCAGCCTATGAAAGGGTAGCGCATTCGAAGCGTCTGACCGTGAAGCCGGGCGATCAAATTCCCATGAAAGACATAACCGTGCAAGTCCTGACTGCGGCGGGAGAGCACATCAACGCGGCTTTACCGGGAGCGGGGCAACCGAATCCGATTTGTGCCTTGGAGCCCGAAGCGGATGTCGATCCTACCGAGAACGCTCGTTCGCTCGGAACCTTGATTACTTTTGGAGAGTTCCGCTTTATCGACCTTGGCGACCTGACCAAAAGGAAGGAAAGAAACCTCGTGTGTCCCAACAACCTGATCGGGACAGTCGACCTCTATTTGACCACGCATCACGGCCTGAACCAGTCCAATGCGAAAGTTATCGTCGAGGCGCTGCATCCGCGCGTGTCTATTATGAATAACGGCGCGCACAAAGGCGGAAGTCCGGATGCGTGGGAAACAATTCGCAATTCGCCAGGACTGCAGGACTTGTGGCAAGTGCACTACGCCATGGACGCGGACAAAGCCCACAACGTGGCAGAGACGTTCATCGCCAACGTGGACGAAAAATGCGAGGGTAAGTACATCAAGGTGACGGCGGAGCCAAACGGCACGTTCACGGTCGTGAATTCGAGGAATGGCTACACGAAGACCTACTCGAAATAGGGACGCACTCACACCTAGCAGCCCTATACCGGGACGTTGCACGCCATGATTGTAAATCGCTCTGCACCTTGTGGAACCATCGTTCCCAGTCTTATCTACAATGACGTGGCCCGGACGATCGACTGGCTCTGCGAAGTCTTCGGCTTCACGGAACGTCTCCGGGCAGTGGGTGAAAACGGAAAAGTCGGCCATGCCCAGCTTGCGATAGGCCAGGGTGGAGTGATGCTGGGCGCGTCGCGTAAAGGTCAGGGCTTCGCTGCGCCGGACAGTGCCGAGTTTCGGCCGCCGCGCCCCAACGAAGTGAGCCAGGTCCTAATGGTGCACGTTGAAGACGTAGACCGGCACTACGAGCATGCAAAGCAGCGTGGCGCTCACATCCTGCAGCCGCCCACGACGCACCCTTTCGGCGAGAGACAGTACACCGCTGAGGATCCAGAAGGCCATCGCTGGACGTTTTCTCAGTCGGTAGCAGACGTGGAGCCGGAAGAGTGGGGAGCCAAGGTGGTCAAATAAGCACGCGACAACGGTGGGAGAAGTTGACTCCATGGGGACGCGGCTTATCAGGAGCTGCGGCAATCGGGAAAAGATCAAGTGATATGCCCAAAACCAGAAACGCAACGAGGGAATCGCTCGAACACGAAGTTCAGTCGGCGCTGAAGTGGCTGAAGAGCCACAGCACCAAGGCCACCCTGGACGGGATGGCGCGCTATGCCCTTCCGTCGGACAAGGAGTGGTATTGCCCGCGTGATCGTCTCGGCCGATGTCCAAAGGTAGAACTAAAGAGTAGTATTTCCGGTCGTTATGCGTGGCAGGATGGTGTGCGGCCAATTTCGGTTGGTTTGACACAGTTCCGGAATATCTGGTTAGCTAGCAAGTCATCATGATTGTAAATGGGGCCTTGCCGTGAATTCTCGTCGAAAGTTTCTAACGCAGGCTGGAGTCTTGGCCGCGGGCACCATGGGCGCGCCTGCGCTCCCGGCAAGCGACAAGAGATCGGACTTATCCGCGCCGGAGACTGTGAGCCTGTGCGGCCCGTGGTGGTTCCGGACTGATCCTGGAAACGTCGGTAAAGAGCAGCGTTGGCACGGAAGCGATGAATCCATCGACGCCTGGCACAAGGTGCGTGTGCCTCATACTTGGCAAGTTGACCACGCTTTTGTCGATTACCGTGGTGCCGCATGGTATCGGCGAATCTTCGAAGCTCCAAGTGAATGGCAAAACTCTGCCGTACGCATCGAATTTGAGGCTGTATTCCATACGGCCACAATCTGGGTAAATGGAGAATTGGCTGGAGAGCATGCGCGCAAGGGTTACACCGCGTTCGTGCTTGATATCACTCATCTGCTTCGCTGGGGAAGTTCCAACACCATTGCAGTGCGTGTTGATAATGCATTCGATGAACGCATGGTGCCAAGGGGACACTCCAGCGACTGGGCGCATGACGGAGGCATCTACCGGCCGGTGCAACTGATTATTACAGCGAAGACTTTTGTGGAGCGCGTTGACGTCGAGGCTGTTCCCGATCTCGCCAGCGGAGACGGAAAGCTTGCCATTACTGCTTATCTGCGAAATACCAGTTCGAAGTCATGGATAGGACGAGCCTCTTTTCGAATTGGCGACGATGAGACCGGACTTACAGCGCTGACCAGTTCGGATACTCATGGCTTCACCGTTAAGAGCGGTGAAACCCAAACGCGAAAATTTGAAGCTACGCTGCCTAAGGCAAAGTTGTGGCACTTCGATCATCCGAGTCTCTATCAGCTTATTTTTTCAATCGCGAGCGGACAAGAGACTCATCAACTCAGAGTTCCATTTGGAGTCCGGAAACTGGAGGCTAAGGGCAACGGGTTTTATTTGAACGGCGAGCGCGTTCGGCTGATGGGTGTCGAGCGCATGGCGGGGAGCAATCCGGAATTTGGAATGGCCGAGCCCCGCCAGTGGATCACGCATGATCATGACGACTTGAAATATTTGAATTGCGTGTTTACGCGTGTCCATTGGCCTCAGGACAAGAGGGTGCTCGACTACTGTGACCGACACGGTATTCTAATGCAGCTCGAAATTCCGGCCTGGGGCTACGACACATTCGCTGGCATGGGAGCAGAACCCGACGCCGATATCCTGCAAAACGCCCTGGAGCAATTAGGAGAAATGATCGCGCGCGACCGCAACCACCCCTCCGTGGTTGTCTGGGGCCTTTGTAATGAGGTTGGCGGGCAAAATCCCCCCGCGTATCAATTCGTGAAACATATGTTGGAAGGGGCGAAGAGGCTGGATCCCAATCGGCTTTGTTCCTATGCTTCGAATTCCTTGGTCAAAACTCCGGAACGAGACGCAGCGGGATTGATGGACATCATCGAAGTAAATGAATATTTCGGAACCTGGTATCCGGGATCTCCGGAGACAATGGCTAAACATTTGGACGACCTTCATGCGGCGTTTCCCGGCAAGCCGGTGGTGATTTCAGAGTATGGATACTGCGCCTGCACTAAGGACCGTCCGGAAGGTGACGAGCACAGGATGGAAGACCTTAGATCCCACGACGCGGTTTTCCGGTCCAAGGATTTCGTGGCTGGCGCCATTTTCTTCTGTTATAACGACTACCGTACGCATGTCGGTTACAGCGGAATAGGCGCTCTGAAGCAAAATGTTCACGGTGTTGTGGATATTTGCGGGGCGCAGAAGGCTTCTTACGAAGTATTGCGCGTGGAATCTAGTCCGATTGAATCGCTAACTGTGGAAAACCACTTGAATGCGTTCCACCTGCGACTGAAAACCAGGCATGATGTTCCGATGTACAATCTTCGAGGCTATAAGCTCAAGGCAACTTTTTACGGCGAAGGCGACATTCCGTTAGAGCGAAATGAGATAGAACTTCCCGAAATCGCTTCCGGCAATGAAACCACAATCGATTTCATTTTCAGCCAATCCGACGTACCACTCCGTATCAAATTTGATATTTTGCGGCCCACTGGTTTTTCAGCTTATTCCCGCAACTGGAAACCCTAAATCCCGATTCCACGGGTTGCCAGCTTCAGCATTTCATCCTTTCCTGCCCGCGCGGCAAATACCTGAATCGGTTCACCGACTACCCGACGCTCAAGGTGCGGCTCCTGCCCTGGGTCAACTATCGGTACGGCCTTACAGGTTAGCTACACTGGGGCGGGAATTTCTGGACAGATTGGCCGTTCGAGAACGTCCAACCTGATTGGGGCGGAGGGTTTTACCTTCCCGCCGGTGATAACGCCATTGTTTACCCGGACCCAGAGCACGACGGCGTGTTCGTATCGTTACGCCTGGAAGTGATGCGAAAGGGTATCGAGGACTACGACCTCTTAATGGAATCTGCTCGCACCTGAACGCGCCGACGCACTGGCCCGAATGGCGATGCCTGCGTTCACCGACTAGGTACGCGATGTGACACAATTCCGAAAGCTCGAGCGCGAGCTGCTTGTGCTGGCGACGGAAGCACAGAAGAAGTGACGAGCCGGCGGATACTCCATCCTCACAACATGGTAAAAGGAGATGTGTCTCGGACGGTGAAATTCAGTTACCGAGCCAGGTTTTGAACTGGCCCGGCATCAACATAGGTCGACCCAAGACGTATAGGATAGGGCGTGACATCGGTGGTCCCTCCAAACGCCGAAGAATTGGTGCCAGGGACCGTAATTGGGCATGTCCGAAACCAAATCAAGAATCATTTCGGCTGAGCCGCGGATGTGCTCCGTGAGCCTCAGGTTTCTGGTGGTCGTTCCGGCTCTTTCTGTCAGGTACTCGTGAGCTCCAGGCACGTACACACTTTATAGCTTATTTTCCCACGTAGCTTCTCCCATTCGTCGGGGTCTTTAGCGCGAGTTTTCCTCATGGCGGACTCTTCTATTTTGGACGGAAACCGCTTGCCACATCGGGGGCAGTTTTGCGGATTAAGCACACCAGCTAGAGTCGATTTGCGGGGTGGACCGCCCGAGCGACTCGAGCCGACCTGCGGTTCTAACTCGTCAGCCCCTTCGATAAATTCGTATCACATCGCTGCCTTGATTTTACCCTTGGTTTTATCGTCCATCGCTTCTGTATATGGCGACACATACGAAGGGCGATAACTGAAGGCTCATCCGTCGGTTAAGGCCACCATCGAAGGTCACTGACCCACAATGCTTTGTGGTTAGGTAAAAAGCACCGACTGCGCAGATGCATCCGCGGGGTCGTGAAAATTGCTTAGGCCGACGCCAACGAGGCGAAACCTCTGCTGCGGCCTGAGGCCGACGCGTTCCCGCAGCGACAGAGCGATATTCGTCAGTTCCTCGCAAGAAGAAGGTGGCGAACCTGGGGTGTGGCTGCGGGTGAGAATCTTGAATTCGCTGGTCTTCAGCTTGAGTACGACAGTCCGAGCGATTCGTGATTCCTTGCGCGAGGCGGTCCATGTGTGGTCGGCAAGTTTCCGAATCATGGGCTCCATCTCGGTCAGGAAGACATCCTGTTCGAAGGTGTCCTCGGCGGATATGGATTGTGATGGCCTGTCAGGGACTACCTCGCTGTTGTCGATTCCCCGAGCCAGCTCGTAGAGACGCACCCCGTAGCGGCCGAGGCGGCGTTCCAGTGTTGCCAAATCCATTCGCCGCAGGTCGGCAATCGTTTGTACCTCAAGCTGCTTCAGTTTTTCTTCCGTGACTTTGCCTACTCCGGGTAGATGGTCCACGGGCAGCGGCAACAAAAATGAATCTACTTCTTCCGGTTGGAGGACAAAGAGTCCATCCGGTTTTTCCCAGTCCGAAGCAATCTTCGCGAGGAATTTGTTCGGCGCTACGCCCGCCGACGCCGTCAGGCTCAGTTCTGACCGGATTTGTTCACGAATCGTGCGTGCCACTATTGTCGCCGTAGGTAGGCCAGTCTTGTTCTCCGAAACGTCAAGATAGGCTTCGTCGAGGGACAATGGCTCAATCAAGTCAGTGTGGCGTTTGAAGATGTCGCGCACCTGGCGGGAGACGGCTCGATAGCGCGGGAAGTCCGGGGGCAGAAAGGTTGCGCTAGGGCATAGACGTTCGGCTCGAACAGCGGGCATGGCGGAACGCACGCCGAACTTTCGCGCTTCATATGAAGCAGCGCACACTACGGAGCGATTGCCGCGCCATGCGACGACAACGGGTTTGCCTCGGAGTTGCGGATCATCCCGCTGCTCCACCGACGCATAAAACGCGTCCATGTCGATATGAATGATCTTGCGAGCGGTCATCTGGTGACCATCTTATTCCGGTGTCGAGGCAAGTGCGAGCGTTGCTTATTTGGCGGGCGTTTGTTTTGCTAAGGAATGTGATGAAAAGAGAAATGCAAGCACGCTTGGAATCCTTGCCCAAAACAGAAGCGTCATTCATCGTGCCGATGGAGTGTCTGTCGGTATCGAAGCTACCTGAAGGCTCCAACTGGCTGTGGGAGGTCAAGCTGGATGGTTATCGAGCCCTCGGCGTGAAGTCTGGAGCTGGTGTCAAGACTTATGGGCAACCTAGATGTCGTAAAACTTCCGGCGCACATGCGCCCAGCAAGCCGCTTCCTGAATGCGACCACCTTCGTAGATCTGCTCGAAACCTGCGTAAGCATCTGCCTGCAGCGTGCCCTTGAACTTACTCAAGTGTGCTTGCGGATGTTCCCCCTTGCGATCCGGTGTGTAGGCGAACCACACCGCCGCTGGTGTCTGGTCTCCTACTGGCCGATCGTCTCGCACGTGTGGACACACACAAAAGTGTCCACAAAGGCCATCATCCACACTCACACACTCGGAGTACACACGGTAGGATTCGGAAAGGATTCGGACGCTTACGATACTCCTGCTCGGAGAATTGCAAGAAATGGCCAGTTAGGTCACGCATTTGGCTTCTGAATTGATCGGAGCAGCAGCGGCCTTCATCAGACGGCGATCTCACCAGAGGCTTTCCTGAGACGAACAGTGGCATTGTTGATCATTGGTCGCGCCCAGAAGCCAACGCTGAGGACAAACCCAAATGTGATGTAGAGAAACGCCAAGCCGCTGCGCAACCCAGCGTAGTCTCCGATGCGCCCAATGATCACTGGCACTACTGCTCCGCCTATGATTCCGGTACCCAAAATGCCGGAGAAAGAACCGTGGAACTCCGTGACGGAATTGAGGGCCAGCGACACCACGATAGGCCACATCACTGAAGCGAACAGGCCGACTGCGGGAAAAGCAATTACGGAGACCTTTGCGGGTCCAAACAAGGCTGCAGACAGAGAGAATAGAGCCCCTATGGATGCACCTATGAGCACCTTGCGGCTATCGAGGATCTTCAACAATAACATCCCCACTAAACACCCCGCCGTGAGTAAGCCCCAAAACCAGGAAACCGCTGCAGCACCCGTGGTATGAGGATCAAGACCGTGATACTGGCGCAGAAAACTCGACATCCAGTCGGCCGTTCCTTGTTCGCAACCGACATAAGCAAACATCGCTGCAAAATAGAGCCACACGTCCCGTTGACGCACCAGAGCGCGATACATGTCCAAGGAACCAACACGCTCCTCGGCGGTGTAGTGAACCTTCGGAAACTTGGAAATCAATAAGACGACCACCAACCCCAGCGCGGAAATAGTGAAAATCCAGTAGATGGAGACCCATGGCAACTCCGCTGGCGTCAGCCTCCGCATAATGCGTAAAACGACGTTTTGATGGGGCGAAGGATCCTTCAGGTTCAGGACCAAATAAGAATAAAGCCGCGGACTAATAAATGATGCACTCCCGAAAATCAATTGTGCCAAGGTCGAATTAAACGCGTAGTGTTCTTCACCACCGGCGACCCGCAACAACGGATTGATGGCCACTTGCAGAACGGCCATGCCAGCGCCGATGGTGAAGTAGGAGATGATGGCAACGCGATATCCTGGAAATAGAGCGAAACTCAGCGATCCCAGCGTCCCTGCCAAAAAGGCCAGCACCATCACAGGTTTTTCGGTGAATCGTTCCACCAAAAAACCGGCGGGTATGGAAATCACTCCATAAGCGATGAAAAAAGCGAAAGCCAGAAATCCGGCCGCAGTCAGGCTGACGTGAAAACTGCTGATGATGTCCGGAACAATGGGGCCAAGAATATTGGTCAGCAAGGAGATCACAAAAAAAGTAAGAAACACCAAGCTGACTGTGTAGCGGCTTCTCGCCATGAGTTGCCTTTCTCTCTCTCCCAACTGATTGGCGCGTGTCCAGCGACGCCGGTGATTGACTGGATCGGTCTGGCAAGTGGCCGCCGCTTGCGGCGGTACCTCACGGAGGCTGGCCGACTCCCTCCTTGTAGCGATGGTGCCAGACCCTCGCCGCACCTATGAGATTGGCGTCCTCTCCCAACGAAGCCAGCGCCAGTTCCGTCTTTTCATAGGGAACGAAACGGCAACCTTGGCGAATGACTTTGCGGATACCATCAAGAAAGAGCGCCGCACTCTTCATCACGCTGCCACCTAAGACGATTACGTCCGGCACGAATAGATTGATCAGATTAGCTAGACCGAGACCCAAGTAGTAGGTTTCACGCTCAACTGCTCGCGTCGCCAACTCATCCCCACGTTTCGCCAATTGGCAGACTTGTGCAGCGCTCAAGTTTTCGGCAGAGTGTCGATCTCCCGCCGCATTCGCGTTGAACCATGCGGCCATCGCTGGCCCGGTCGCCAGCGATTCCCAACAACCTCGATAACCGCACGAACAATCCGGTCCCGACGGATCAATCACATGGTGGCTGATTTCGGGATGCGCCATATCAACGCCGCGATAGAGTTGTCCGTCTAGAATGATCCCGCCGCCGATGCCCGTGCCCACGGTAACGTAAACCAATCGCGACTTCATTTTCCCCGCGCCCCAGCCTGCTTCGCCCAAAGCAGAAGCGTCGGCATCGTTTTCGAGCGCGACGGTCATCTTGAATTCGCGCGCCAGGTCTTGCACAGGATTATTTCCCTGCCATCCCGGCAATAAATCAACATCACCAAACGCGCCACTGCCCGGATACACCACTCCGGTGGAGCCTATTCCAATGCCGGAGATTTCCGCGCCGGCATCCTGAGAGGTTCGGCGTAGCATGTCAACGATTCGTGTAAGTCCGTTTGCGTATCCGCCTGGAGCATCAGTCGGAGACTCCAGCCTGGACAGCACCTTCCCGCTGTCGTCGACCATCCCGACAGCTATCTTTGTTCCTCCGATATCAACGGCGCCAATCACAATTTCTCCAGTTGAATCTGATTTTCCTGTGTTCGCTGTTACCGGGGCCATGCTACTTCTTCTCATTCGGAGAACCGTTTTCTTGCGGCAGCAAACCGTACTCGTCTTCCACAATGAAGGAACAATAACGGAACGTGTCGCTATCCACTCCAGAAAGCCGTGCCAGCTTTTCCGCAGCGAGCTGCGCGGGAATAATGTCGATCAAAAACTGCCAGCCGGGCGGCACGCTCGGTAACTGAAAGACAAGGTCACCGCCATCCGGAGGAACGTTCTGGCCGATCAACATCACAGCGGCGCCGAGTTTTCGCAGATCTCGAGCCACTGCCAAGTCTTGCCCGCGCATTCTTTCCGCGTCGATCCATATCCCGAACTGCGCGCCTGCCGCAACCATTTCCTGCGGACCGTGGCGAAAGCTGCCCGTATTCATTGCCGTCGCAGGCGATTTCACGCCTTCTTCCCAAAGCAGCCGCGCCTCATGGCAACTGCCAGTGCTGCATCCGCGCGCCAAAAAATAAGTAACGGCCTTCTGTGCAAACCAGGTGGTGTGTGCAAGCTGCGCTTGCCAACCTGCAATCGCCGCATCGGTTTTTCTGAATGAAACTGACAGCCTGGCAGCAAGACTGGCACTCCACGTTCCGACAGCGGAGCTCGCCAGAATTCCAGCGGTCGCGGCCAACGTCGAATACGTGTTGACGGAAATTGCATGGTCCAGTTCGATGGGAATCGCGATGGGAAGCTGCGCACCTCGCGCAAGCGGCCCCTCTGCGGAATTGGTGATAGCGATGACGGTGGCCCCACACTCGCGCGCTTTCGCAAGCAGCTTGACGATTTCCACGCTGCGCCCGCTGCGCGAAATCACCATGACCACAGCATCGGCCGGAAATTCCGCGAACTCCAGCAACTCAGCTGCGTCATACAGGTACACCGGGGTAGCGCCGAGGTTGAATAGAGTCCCGGCACATAATGCCGCGTGCCAACTGCTTCCGATTCCAGTCAAGTAGGCATGACGAGCGCCGCGGATTGCAGTCGTCGCCGCGTCCAAGGCAGGCCGTCCTGCTCCCAACAGAAAGTCGATGGTCCGCTGTAATTCGTTCGGCTGACGAAGAATGTCGCGCAAGAAGTGGGTCATAGGTCGAACCGGGGAGCACTGATCCCTGGTTACTTCTCCGCCGGTGTGATCACGATGCTGCGATAGGCTATATGGCCTTTTTCGCTTCCTTGAAGATAGACCGGTCCCGGCAGTTCTTCGTGGCTGTCGAGAGCGCCACCCGTGATACCAAGGATTTCCTTGTGATCGATGATGGTTTGGCCGTTTTGGACCACGGTAACCCATCGCCCGATCAAAATGATATCGAATGCCTGCCATTCTCCCGCCTTGCGTGGCAGTTCCGGTGAAGCCGCCAAGAAACCGTATACTCCACCCATATGGTGGCTGGGCGGCTCCTCGATGGAGTCTGTTTCCACTTGGACTTCGTACCGGCCGCGCAAATAGATGCCACTGTTGGAATTTGCCCCGCAATTGAATTCGACATGTAACTTGAAATCTTCAAACTTGGAATCGTTGATCAATTCAGGACCGTTCCCCGGACTTACCAAGCTACCGTCTTCGACCTTCCAGACGGCCGTACCTGGCCCGGCCATCTTCCACCCTGTCAAATCTTTGCCATTGAACAGTGGAATCGGCTTGCCCCACTTCGGTTCACTGCTTCTCTTCAGTGACGGGGCTTTCTGTCCAGTCCACTTCCAAATAGTTCCGTTTGGCCCATTCACAGTTCCCGCCAGGATCTTTCCTACTAGCGTTCCTTCAAAGACCATGTCCTCGGGCCGGTCTTCCTCCTCTTTCGGAGAAACAAAAATGAGGTGGCCGCTCAAAATCTCAACTTTGGGAAGCGCTCTTGCGTTGCCCCAACGACCCACCATCTCCGCCTTCAACTGTCCACTCTCCTGGCGAAGTTCCAGCCACGAGGGGTATTCCCGATCTGGTGCCTTCAGCGTCAAATCCCAGCGGCCCAGGAAAGACTCGACGGATTTGTCTGACTGTGAGGAGGCGCTTCTCTGGGGATTTCTGACGTGCGAATACACGCCGGGAGACAACGACAAGATCGCGATTACCATCATGAACATGAACAAGATCTGTTTGAGCTTCATGGAAATTTGGATCCCTTCTTCTCAGATCTGAACAGAAGTGTCTCGATCCGCTGCACCACGGTTACATTTCAGAATCAAGCCGTGCCCAGCAGCGACTTAGGACTTAATACTCTGCGAGGCGGCATCCCAATACACGGGGCTCCTCCGGTAGTAGGACTCGTTTGCCATATGGCAGCCGAGGGCTGCGTTGTGACCGAAGACGATGTCTTGCACAACTGGCTTCCGCGACCTGACGGCCTGGAAGAAATTCCAGAGGTGCGGCCGCAGATCGTCATAGTCGTTCCCCTTAAAGGTCACGGTCTGCGGGGCGGGCTCCTCGCCAGGTTTGGGATCATGCTCCTCGTGCCATTGCTTGAAGTAGGCATTCCTCAGACGGCTTGGAAGTCCGTAGCAGTAATAGCTGGGAGCAAGATCAATCCCTGGCTGCGGCGTGTAGGTGAGGCTGAATTCGGTGAGTTCGAGGATGCCCTTCGAGCCCATGAAACGAGTGACTTCCGCGGTTTCCGTCCCGAGCGTCAAACGCATATACACCGGAACGTTTGCATATTCAAAGAGGACAGGATGCACGTCCGGCGTGTTGCGTCCGTCCTTCCAGCGGTAAATGCCGCCAAAGGCCGACGCTCGTTTGGGAGCTTCATTAATCCCGAGAACAAATTGCATCCCGCTAAGTAAATGAACGAGCAAGTCGCCGGCTAAACCGGTTCCATATTCCTTCCAGCAACGCCAGCGCGCGAAGAGGTAGGGGTCAAACGGCTTCCTTGGTGCAGTACCCAGCCATGTGTCCCAATCCAAGTTCTCAGGAGACAAATCTGCCGGGGGCGGATATTCCCAAGCCCCCGTGGGATCGTTGCGGCCTAAGCTGCCCTCGACAAGGCTTAGGTCCCCGATAGCTCCGCTTGCGAAAAGCTCTTTCGCTTTGGCGCACAAGACGGAACTGGTCCGCTGCGCGCCGATCTGCACGATGCGATCCGTTTTCTTGGCGGCTGCGACCATCGCCACACCGTCCGCGGCACTGTGCGACATGGGTTTTTCGCAGTACACATCCTTGCCCGAGCCCACGGCATCCACGACGACTTGCTTGTGCCAGTGGTCGGGAACAGCAATGATGATGGCGTCTATCGTTTTGTCATCAAGCAACTCTTTGTAGCGCCTGGTCGTCTTGATGGGTTTTCCGACAATTTCCCTCGCCAATTCATGACGGCCATCGTAGAGATCACAAGCGGCTACGCATTCGACGCCGGGGAGCTGGATGGCAGTTGCCAGCAGTCCGGTGCCTTCCATGCCAACCCCTACGATGCCAAAGCGAACCCTGTCGCTCGCGCCAGTCAATCGGGGCAAAGCGATCAAAGGTTCGGGCTCCCGTAGAACGGAGCCGCCGATAAGGGAAGCGCCCGCTATTCCTGCACTTCTCTGCAAAAACTCCCGGCGCGAATAATCAGCCTTCCTCATATGGCAATCTCCTTGGGCGCTACATGCAGCTTCTGCGCATACGGCTCACGCTCCGTCGCGATCTGCCTGTTTGCATGAATCTAAAATGTGCAATCGGCTTCGGAAACCGGTTGCTTTCGTTCTTCTTTTACGCAGCCTCACATGGCTTGTCAAGGCTCCATGTTTCTACCGAGCAGTCGTGGTCGACCTGCGAATGACGAGTTCTGTTTCCAAATAATAGTCCGCACCTTTTCGCCGTTTCAGCTTCAGCATCCTATCCAATGCCTCGAAGGCGATCGTCCCCACCCGCTCGCGGGGAACTCGGATGGTGGTCAGCGGCGGGCGTGCCAGGAAAGCAAAGGAGATGTCGTCGATGCCGATAACGGAGATGTCTTCCGGAATCCTCGTACCCGCCTCTTCGAGAGCGCTCATGGCGCCTAGGGCGATAAGGTCGCTGCCGCAGAAGATCGCCGTAGGTTTATTCGGCATTGAAAGAATGGCACGTACCGCTGAGGCTCCAGCATCGATGCGGTAATTACTACTGATCACTGGTAATGGGCTGAGGTCTCTCTTTTGCAGCCCGGCAACCAGCGCGTCCTTGATTGTAATGGCCGTCCGGTTGTCGTCCGGTCCAGCAATGACCGCGGCGCGGCGGTGACCGAGTCCTACCACATGTTCGATGGCCTGCTGTATACCCCGCTGATAGTCTATCGAAATGGTGCTCACCAGCTTCTCGGCCGGGCTCACGTTGCAGAACACCACGCCAATTCCTGCGTTGATGAGTTCCAAAGCCATGATCTTGTCGATCGAAGAAGTCATCACCGCGACTCCGCGGACGTCACTTTCGATCAGCTTCCGCAGGATGGATTTCATTCGGGCTTGGTCGTATTGGGTGTTGCAAAGAAGAACGTCGAACCCGCGATCCCAAGCGGCGGCCTGGAATCCGTGAATGATTTCGGGGAAATATGGGTTGGCAATCTCCGAAATCACCAACCCGAACAAATCGCTCCGGCCCGTGGCCAACCGCCGGGCGTGGACATTCTTGAAGTATTTCATTTGCCCGACGACTTCTAAAACGCGCCTCTCGGTTTCAACAGAGATGTAGTGGGTCTTGTTGAGGACGCGGGAGACCGTAGCGGGCGAGACTCCGGCGCGTTTGGCCACTTCCCTCATTGTGTGGCCCATGCGTTTTCCTCCGCGAAAAGCGACTCTCCTGCCGACGTGACGCTGCGGTAGCGCTCCCTCCCAAGCGATAGACAGCGCTGGGAAAGCGCTTTCCGCCAGCGATTGTCAAGTGGCGCCAAACCTATCACGATTTAGGGGCGGAGACTACGGCTATCAAGAGGCAAGATAGAGAAGAGAAAAAGGACTTGACAAGCTTCAGCCAGCACTGATAAACGGATACGAAGTAACCGGTTTCTGAAACCGATTGCATAAAGACCTTCATCGACGACTTTGCGGGTGATGTGGCGGATCGCAGGAATTTCTATGGTTCTCTAGGAAGGCGAACAGCTGTTTGAGATTCGGTTGCCGGCGCAACAAAGGGTTGGTTCGGTGATCGGTGGCTTTTGGGGGGCATATGCGATTCAATCTGTCCTTGCTGAGGTTTCTTGCCTTTAGTCTTTTCCTTACATTCTCCGGAATAATGGCTCAAGCTCAGTCCGACCGCGGAGCAATAGCCGGAACGGTCTTGGACAGTTCCGGAGGTGTCATTGCCGACGCCAAAGTCACTGC
>WNFP01001400.1_pt1 | contig 32169 bp, 30 predicted proteins | sample 5400201 | NCBI WGS metagenome assembly WNFP01 (sample SAMN13153355, study PRJNA577476) | soil metagenome | isolation source: 115 cm saprolite under Madrone tree | place: USA:California | collected 2016-06-14 | reverse complement strand
ACTGAATTTTCTGCGTGACAATTCCGATGCCGGCAGCGTCCCCGCGTTGCGACTCTACCCGCAGAAGATCGACGACATGCTCGAAGATACCTTCGTGCGGCACGATCAAGAGCTATTCAGGGTGCTGCGCGATATCGGTCCATGGGATGATACACAACGGCCAAGACCGGCCGGCGAACTCAACTGGACGAACTGGCGGCCGCTGACCGTGACTCTGCAGTCCGTGCCGCGGCGCGCCACCCAGCTGCTGGATTTCGAGACTTCTCACTCGTTGTTCATGTGTCTGTTTTGTCTGCTGCTGACAGCCGAGGAATACCGGGACTCCATCAATGGCTTCAATCTCGATCAGTCGATCGCCATCCGTATAGGGAAAATGATCGGCGACTCGAGCGTGGTGGAGTTCGCGTACAACAAACATCCTCTTTATCTGGTCGGCCCTTGGAATCTCTCGCAAAGATTCTTGATGCACGGTTTCTTCACCGAGTACCTGCACGCAAGGCTGGAGAAACTGCACCTTCAATCCGTTAATTGAGCTGCGCCAGCCATAGCTCCGCGTCCGGCCGCACCGTCGCGGACTTGGCGCAGCGGAAGCCGCTGTCTTCATCCGCTCGGTTAGAAAGCTCGTAGCGGCGCTTGGGTTCGTGCATCTCGCGCATGGCACGGGTGAGCGCCTCGGTGTAGGGACTGTTGCGGCCGGTGCCGTCGGCGGCCACGGCACCGGGCGCGGTGGAAGGCGCATTTGGCGCTCGAGTCATGGGGAGTACGACCTCAATTTCGGCCATCACCGGCGACGATGGCGTCATGAGTCTCGTGATCTATCAGCCGGGAAACTAGGGCCCTGCATTCGGTGCTGCGCCGCGTTCATGTCGCGTGCGCGATCAGCAGAACATTGGCAAACGGAGTTCCCCGACTCATCGGCTTCGCTTCGCTGTCGAAGCCGCACTCTTGCAACAACAGGCGCCATTGCGCAACGCTGCGGCAGTGCTGCGCCACAATGGAATGTCCGCGCAGCAACATCACCAGCTTGTCGCTCCATTGACCATAGCGAAACCGCAAGCCGCCGCCGGCATCGCCGACGCGCAGCAGCAGCAGGCCTCGCGGCGGCAGAGCAGCGCGCACGCGCTGCAGCACCTCGAATTGCGCCTGCGGCGTCATGTAGTGCAGAACATCCAGAATGACGACGGCGTCCACTGTACCGAACGCGGTGTTGCGGATGTCGGCTTGCGATACTTCGGATGAGGATCCCAGCGCGCAGCGCGCGCGCTCCACATCGCGAGCCATCAGCTCGATACCGCGCGTCGACAGGGCTTGCGGCGCGGGCGGCCAAGCGCGCGGCCAGCTGCCCCGCTCGTAGCAGCGCTCGGCGGCCCGTAGCCACGCGGCCAGCAGTCCCTGGCCGCAGCCCAGGTCCAGCACGCGCGCCCGCCCGAGCAGCAGACCCAGCTCGAGGATGGCGCGGTAGACGGGATCTGCGCGCAGCTTGCCGCGGGCAAAGTAGTACGCGAAGCGGCCGGCGTTGCGGTAGGGCTCGCAGGCCGCATCGAGAAGCGCGGCGTTCGGCGGGGTCCAATACATGATGATGAAGGGCGGTGCCGGCTACTGGGACGCGTTGCCCAAGTCCCGGATTTCCACGCGCCGGTTGCTCGGATCTTCGGGCCGGTCGGGTGCCAGCAAGCGCTCGGACCCGTATCCGATCGTGTCCAATCGATTGGCGTCCATCCCTTTGGCCACCAAGAAGCGCTTCACTGCTTCGGCGCGCCGCAAGGAGAGATCCTTGTTGTATTGCGCACCGCCTTTTGCGTCGAGCGCGGATACCTGCAACGCCAGCGCCCGCTGGTAATACTCGGCTGCCGGCCGGTCTTCGCCCGCTTGTGCCGCAAAATCGCCTAAGTTGCGCAGCAGTTCGACCGCGCCTTGCTTGTCGCCGCCCTCGTCGGTCAGCTTCACCGCGACGTCGCCCGCCTTGAGCGCCTCGGAGACCTTGTTGGCGGCCTTGGCGGATTCGAAACTCTGATAGGCCCGCAGGAGGTCGGCCGACTGAGCCAAGACCGCCGCCGGAGCTGCCAGCCCAAGGGCGCCGGCGAGCACGGTCAAGCAAAGGAACGACGCGTTTCGGCGGGCGGGCAGCGGGAGCATTTGGAAGATGCCAGGCTCGATCATGTTGTGCTTCGCCGTAATGCAACGCGGCCATAATGCAACGCGTGGTTGGCCGCAACGGGTGCGCGTGTAAGACTTTTTTACTTTACCCCAAGTTTTGACAATTCGCTCGTCGGCGATCTCGGCGTGGCGCGGCAATGCTCCAATGTATTCGGAGCCAGCTTGGTGAGCGTCGAGGAAACCGACTGATTACCACGACTAATCCTTGCTGATTTCGATCGACCAGTCCGGGCCCGACTCGATCTTGTGAGCCGCGGCGTAATTGTCCTGGTTGAGAGCCACCGCAAGATTCAACAGACTGTTGACGTACACCAAGGGCTTCCCCACCGGCACGTCGCCGAAGGTGCGCTGGTACGGCGCGACGGCATCGTCGACGAGTAATCCACGGTGATAAATCCGTACGTGCAGCGGTGCCCCGAGCCCGACGCGCAACTGGTCGAAAAGATCCTTAGGTATGTTGGTCCACACATTGCCGAACTGCACGTCCAGCACCGGGATTATTCCGGAGACCTTGTTGCCTGCGAGTTGCGCTTTGCGATACGCAATGGAAATCAAGGATTGCGGCGCCAGCGCCGGTCCCACCTGCTCAAAGCTGATGGCACCGGCCGCCAGACGCGCTCCGGTGTAAGCGAACACATCGCGACCGTGAAAAGTATGTGAGTCTTCGGAGCCCGGACGACGGTTGACGCGTTCATCGATCTGGCGCAGGGCGTCGATTCCGTCGCGTTCGGCCACCAGCGACAGCAGGCCATTGTTGGGTCCGACAAAATAATGGCCTGTGCGCGTTTTGAGCACGACCGACAAGCGTTGGGTTCCAACGCCGGGATCGACGACGGCGACGAAGACCGTGCCCTCGGGCCAGAACTGTTCGGTTTGATAGAGCCGGTAGGCGCCGACAAAGATGCTGGGATTTTCGTGGCTCAAGTCGGATATCAACAAGTCCTGCGACACGCCGTACGCGACTCCCTTCATGGCGGACACTGCGCCGTCTTGGGTCCCGAAATCCGTCAGGAGGACCAAGGGCGCGCGTGCTTGCGCCAGCGTGGAGAAAAACAACAGGCAGATGAGCACGCCGACGTCCAGCGAGGCGGTGCCCAGCGAGGCGGCGCGCGGCGCAACGGCGGGGGCGACAACACGCGGCGCAGCGGCTATCGCGGTGGCTGCCGTAATGGCTGCTCTAGCCCGGCGATCTGATGCGCCAGGGGTGCGGCGACTCCCAAACGGTCCGCCGACGCGGCCGACATCAGCGCACTTTTGATGAATGGGTTGACGACGGCTTCACCGCCGGCCAGAAGCTGCTTGGCGAGCGCGCCGCTCAGGTATCGGTACACCGGCGTCGGAAAGAGCGCCTGGGTAACCAGGCCCGCAAATTGTCTGGGGTCGGCTCCGGCGGCTTGGACCAATGTGAGCGCGTCGCGCAGGCCCTCGACCACACAGGCCATCAAAAAGCTGGCCGCCGCCTTCACCACGTTGGCCGTCGTCGGATCGCTGCCGATCACGTCGACACGGCCGAGCACCTTGAGCGCAGGGCGGCAGCGCTCGATCACGGTCTCATCGCCCGCCGCAGCGATATAGAGCTTTCCCGATTGCGCGGCGTCCGGCGGCCCGAATACCGGAGCGGAGACGTAGCTTTGTCCGTATTGGCGATGAGCGGCGGCCAGGCGCGCCGCCAGGGTATCGCTGATCGTGCTCATGCCGGCATGCACGAGTCCGGGGTGGCCCATGGTGAGGAATCGCTCATCCTGCCAAAACAGCTGCTCGATGGCCTCATCGTCGGTCACCATGCTGATGAGCAGGTCCACATCACAGGCCTGTTCCGGCGTGTCGGCGACTTCCACGCCATCGCGCTGCAAAGCCTCGGCACGGCTGCGGGTCCGGTTGAAGCCGACCACGCGGAATCCCGCCTGTGCGAGACGCCGCGCCATCGGCTGCCCCATGCTTCCCAAACCTAAGATACCGACGCGCATTGCCTATTTCTGCTGTTCCAAGGGGTAGGTGCGTGGGGGTTCCGCGCTCGGCGCGGCACCGGTCGCCGCCTGCGCCCCGGCGGCCGGCACATCGGCTTGCGGCGCCGGCGAACCTCGCACGGCCGTGTGGGTCGCCTTCGCCAATCTCTCCAGGAAACGCTGCGCCGTCGCCGGCGCGGCCGGTGCCTGGCCCGAGAATATCTCCGTGGCCGTTACCCCGGTCTTGCCGTACAGCGCGGCGTTTGCCGAACGGTCGATCGCGACGTGACTCCCGTCCAGCGCGATTCCGGCGAACAATCCGCGAGTCCGGGAATAGGAATAGATTTCCGCATTGAAACCCATGTCGGTTGCCGCCGACCCTTGCCGGCCCACCGGTCCCGCAGCAACCGATGCGTCTGCGCCCAATGCGAGCTTGCCCCCGGCAATGCCTTCGATGCCGGCCTTGGTGGTGAACACCAGAATGATGTCAGAGGACTGCGCTCCGGCTTGAAAGCCCCAGCTGCCGCCGGTCAGCGCGACGAATGTCGGGTTGCTCCAGGGGGTATTCAGTTTATCGCGCACCACCAGCACGCCATTGCCGTGGCGGCCGCCGAATATGAAGGCCACCTTGGTGACATCGGGTATCACGGCAATTCCATAGGCACGCGAGAGCAGCGCATCCGGTATCTGCTGATCCGGCATGGCCTGCACCTCTTCCAGCACTTCGGTAGCCGTGAGCAGCCGGCCCTCCTCGCGGGCTCCGGCGTGGGCGACATCGATTGCAGAGGTCCCAAAGGCGGCGGCGAATATCAGGGCGAAAGCGAGTTGTATTCTTTTAGACATCAAGACTCCTAGTTTGGCGTTATCACGCCGTCTTAGCGGGGCGGACCCCATGCCGAACGGATAGTTCCTCAAGCTTACCGCTTGTCAGGCGTGGCGAGAACCCGTGCCGCATCGGCATCACGGTGATGTGCGCGGTAGTACTCGACCAGCCGCGCGGTTGCCTGCTGTGTTGCGGGGTGCTGTGGGCCGACCGCCGCCAGCAGTTTGGAGCGAGCCGCCACGAGCATGGGTTCACCCTCGGCAGCGTTGTCGCGTTGGATCAGCACCCAGCCCAGGCTCGCTTCGCTGCGCGCGGTACGCCAGCTATCGGCGCCGGCCAGTCCCAGGGCCATATCCAACGCAACACGAAGCTCCGCTTCGGCGGCCGCCAGCGAGCCGCGTCGCAGTAACACCTCGCCGAGCAGCTGGTGGGTGGAAGCTACGTACAAATGGCGCGCAGGCAGTGCCTGGGCGTACACGGCAAGCGCCTGGCGGGCGTCGGCTTCCGCAGTCGGAAGATCATTGATTTTCAAATACAGGTTTGCCAGGGCATCGAGATGGTATCCCACCATGTAGTGGCCCGATCCGCGCCGATCGCGAGTGATCTTCAATGCGGTCTGGGTCGCCGTGATGGCGCGGGTCATGTCGCCTTCCCGGTCGTACAGAACGCCCAAATCCGACTCGATCTGTGCGATGCGCGCGTTGTCGGCTCCGAATACTTTGCGTTCGATTTCCAAGGCTTCGTTCAGCACCTGCTCTGCCTCTACGTATTTTTCACGCTGCGTGAGTATGTAGCCCAGAGCCGCCAAGGCAACCGCATTGTCGGGATAATTTCGGCTGACCGTCGCTTGGAAGATGTCCAGCGCTTCGCGCTGATAACGTTCCGCCAGGGGGTAATCGTCCATCCACAGCGTCGCCGATGCGAGTCCGGTGAGCGTCGAGGCGACCTGCAGATTCTGGCCGCCGATAGTGGCCCGATAAATATTGAGCGCCTTGCCGAATAGTTGGGCGGCACGCGCAGGATCGCTCTTGGCGTCGAGGGCAAAATTCCCAAATTGCACCAAAATATCCGCGGTCTGCACCGCTTGAGCGTCGCCGCCGCTCTGCGACAGGGTGACCGCCTGATCTAGATAGGCCTCCGCCGATATCAAGTGACCGGCATCGGTATGGGCGCGCGCCAAATTCGCCACCGCTACTGCAACATGGCCATTGTTCAGCGGACGTTCCTGACGGCGTATGGCAACCGCCTGCTCGAATAGCGGAATTGCCCGATCGCTCAAGCCTTGGCGCCGATAGGCAAGGCCGATGCTTTCGAGCAGCTGCGCGCGTACCTCCGGCTGCAGGCTCACGTTTCCCGAGATTTTCTCCGCGCCCCGATCGAGCAGATCCTTGGCAGTCGGCTCTTTACCCTGAGTGTTGAAAGGATCGGCTTGCGAAAACACGTCCACCAAGAACGCAGACACCTGTTGCGCCCGGTCGCGCTCTTGCGCAGTGGCCTCTCGCGCCAATTCAATGCGATGATTCTCCCAGAACATGGCACCCGCGAAGAGCGCAAGACCCAGGAACGCGGCGGCGACTGCAGCCACCGCCAATAGATGTCGCCGTAGGAACTTGGCGGCGTTGTAACGCCAATCACCCTGTCTGGCGCGTACCGGCTCGCCGAGCAGATGTCGATTTAGATCGTCCGCCAGCGCCTCCACCGACGGGTAGCGTCGATCCGGTTCCTTGCGCATCGCCATCGCGACGATGGCGTCCAGATCGCCGCTCAGGCGGGCGCGCAGCCGCTGCGGCGAAAGTCCGCGGCGATCCGAAATCCGGCTGCGGTCGGCATCCTTTTCGCCCGTCAGTTTAGAAACGACCATCTGGCTCGGCCGCGCCGGATCGTCCATGCAGATGGCGCGCTCGAGTTGCAGCTGGCTGTAGCTCAGCAGCCGATAGGGTGAACGGCCGGTCAGCAGCTGGTACAGCAACACGCCGAGCGCGTAGATGTCGGTGGCCGTGGTAATCGGGCGGCCGAGCACTTGCTCGGGCGCCGCGTTTTCGGGTGTCAGAATCCGCTCTTGAAGCCGAGTCACCGGCAGGGTATGCGAAAGGCTCTCGGGAGCGAGCAGCTTCGCGATGCCGAAGTCGAGCAGCTTCGGCGCGCCTTCGACCGTGACGAAGATATTGGAGGACTTGATGTCCCTGTGCACCACGAGATTGCGATGCGCATACTGCACCGCCGCGCACACCTTGACGAACAGATCGAGGCGCTCACGGACGAACAAAGTGCGGCTATCGCAATAGGAGTCGATGGACTCGCCGTCGACATATTCCATCACCAGATACGGCGTTCCGTCCTCTAGATCGCCGCTGTCGATCAGGCGCGCGATCGATGGGTGATCGAGCGTCGCAAGGATGTGCCGCTCGCTGTGCAGTCGGCTGCGCAATCGAGGATGCAGCGTTGCGTGCTGCAAGACCTTGATCGCGACGGTTTGTTGATATTGGGAGTCGTCGCGCTCGCCGCGGTACACGGTGCTCATGCCGCCGTGTCCGAGGATGGACGCGACTCGATACGGACCGACGCGTGTGCCGATCAGTCGATCCTGGTGCTCCTCCAACAGCGATTCCGCGGCATCGCCGATCGCGTGCAGCAACGCGTCCTCGCGCCTTGCATCCGATTTGAGCAAGGACTCGACAGATGCGCGCAGCTCCAAGTCGTCACCGCAGGCGCTCGCCAAGCGCGCCGTTCGTTCGCCTGTGCCGGTGTCGATCATTTGCTCGAACAGCGACTGAATCTGCTGCCAGCGTGCGCGTGGAATCATGCAGGCCGCGTGCCGCCGATTTCGTTGAGCAACCAGGCGCGCGCCAGCCGAATGTCGCGATGCACGGTCGCGGCCGACGTGCCGACTGCAGCGGCGATCTGGTCATACGTCAAGCCGCCGAAATAGTGCAGCTCGATGACCTGGGCCAAGCGAGGTTCCAGCTGCTGGAGCCCCTCGAGGGCATCATCGAGCGCGACGACGTCGAAGTCCACCTGCGGCAGTGTCTCGCCCGGGCTTTCCGCAGCCAGATCTCTGGCACCGGAGTTGCGCTTCATTCGCGAGCGTGATTTTGCATGGTCGACCAACACACGGCGCATGAGCCGCGATGCCAGCGCGAAAAAATGACCCCGATCCTGCAGCGCAACGTTTGCTTGAACCAACCGCAGGAAGGCCTCGTGCACCACGGCGGTGGCTTGCAGAGTGTGGCTGCCGCGCTCGGCGCGCATGTAATTGCGGGCCAACCGCCGCAGTTCGTCGTATACCAGCGGCGTCAGTCGTTCCAGCGCCTGTGGATGGCCCGATCGCCACTCGGTCAGCAGCTGCGTGAAGTTGGCCGGGACCTGCATCGTCGCTTTCTCACCCCCACAGAATACCCTTGCCGAAGGACCGGGTTTTCCCCTAAGCATACATTGTCAGGGAAGCGTGAGGGAATTCTCATCTGGGTGTCGCTTTAACCTGCGCAGGGAGTCGTATCTCGGGGTCCCGCATCGCCGCACTTTCAACAATTCAATCGGAGTAAACACTATGAAAGTAAGTCTAATCGCTTTGGTCGCCGGCTGCGCGGTGGCCAGTTCCGCTTTTGCGCTGACGGACTCCCCGCCGACGGCTCCGCCGCACATGGCGGCAATGGACTCCCCGCCGACGGCTCCGCCGCACATGGCGGCAATGGACTCCCCGCCGACGGCTCCGCCGCACATGGCGGCAACGGACTCCCCGCCGACGGCTCCGCCGCACATGGCGGCGATGGACTCCCCGCCGACGGCTCCGCCCCATCAAATCTAGTCGAAAGGAGGTTGAGGTATGCATCGTCGAAAAGTGACGGTGGCGGCCGCAGCGGTGTTCGCCATCGGAGTCGCCTTCGCGGCTCAGCCGACATCGCTGCGCGCGGATTGGGGCAAGGGTGTGCCGAGACAGGGATCGCCTTGGGTTCCGGGCACGAATAGCTTGATGTCGGCGCACGAGCCGACTGTCTCGGTTCTGTCGCCCCCGCGGTAGGTCCGCTTAGGACCGCTTCGCTTCGAGGCTCCGTGATAACGGAGCCTCGAGTTGCCGCGCGTGCGGTAAACTCGGGAATCCATGATCAATCGGGTGTCCCCTGACTAATATCCTCGTCATCGCTCATCGCGGAGCCAGCGGCGAGCGGCCGGAGCACACGATCGAGTCCTATCGGCTGGCGATCGAGGAGGGCGCCGACTACATCGAGCCCGATCTGGTCATGACTCGGGACGGCGTGCTCATCGCGCGGCACGAGAATGAGATCGGGGGAACCACCGACGTTGCGCAGCATCCGGAATTCGCGGAGCGGCGCCGCACCCAGATCATCGACGGCGAAACCATGACGGGTTGGTTCACGGAAGATTTCACCATCGCCGAGATCAAGACTCTGCGTGCGCGCGAACGCCTGCCGGAATTACGCCGGCAGAACTGTGCCTTTGACGGGCGATTCACGGTGCCCACCTTCGATGAAATCATGCAGCTGGCGACGGATGCCAATCGGCGGCGCGGCGGTGCCGCGAAGATCGGCGTGTACCCGGAAACCAAGCACCCGGCGCATTTCACCGGGATCGGCTTGCCGTTGGAGCAGGCTGTTCTAGATGCCCTGCGGCGCCACGACTATGCCGCAGACGGCAGTCCGGTATTCATCCAGTCGTTCGATCCGCGCAATCTGCGGCAACTGCGCGGTATGACGCGGCTGCCCTTGGTGCAACTGCTGGAACACGAACTGGGCGACCTGGGCGAGATTGCAGAATACGCCGATGCAATCGGCATCGCGAAAGTTCTGGCTACGCCCGACGGCATACGCGCCGCCCACGCGGTGAATCTCAAGGTCCATGTGTGGACATTTCGCGCCGAGAACGAGTTTCTTCCCGACGATTTGAAGATCGGCGGCTCGCCGGCGGCGCGTGGCAATCTGGATGCCGAAATTCAGCGGTTTTTGGGCCGCGGCATCGACGGATTCTTCGTTGATTTTCCCGCGGTGGGCGTCCGTGTACGAGACGCTTATCTCATGGAGCCGTAAGAGCGGGAGGACGTCAAATCTCAGGGGTCCAGGCCGTGCACCAGCCGCTGACCGAGACCAGCTTGCCGGGGAAGAGACCGCAAGGACGGTAGTTGTCGCCGGCGCTTCCCTGCAGTTGCAGGCAGTTCTCGCAATTCGATCCTTTCACATAGGCCGGGTATTTCTTGAGGTCGACCTGGGCGGCGTTTTCGACGTAGGCCACCGCGACCGCCGCCGGGTCTTTTACATCGAGTCGTGCCGGCGGCGCGCCCCGCGCCCGATCCCAGGGCAGAGCAGCCGACAGGCCGGCGGCCAAACTCAGATTCTTGACTACCTCGCGGCGTGTAACGTTCATGCGCCTAATATGCAGAAAAACCAGGGCGGAGTCACCCTGGAAATTCGCCCAGTGATCGGAATCGTCCAAGGGCTGGCCATCGTGCACAGAGACCGGGACTTCCGGGATTGGGTGGCCGACACCATCGCCATCATTGCGGCGCTCTCGCCCATGCTGCTCGTGTGGTGGCGCGCACAGGCGCGCGCGACTCAGAAGAACAGCGAGACGTAGACTTGGTACACCGTGGCGTCAAAGTGGTATAGCGGTTCGGTGCCGGCTGCGTAGCCGTTGGCAATGGAATATGCCTTGATGTTTCTAAAGTCGCTGTATTTGAATTGGATGCGGCTCAGGTCGAAGGTGGTGGTGGCGCGCTTGAAGATCAGGAACCCTTCCGGCGCAAAGGCCCAGGTGACCTTCGCATCGAAGGTGTTATTAGTCGACGCGGCGAGATTCTGGTCTCGAGCTTCAAAGTTCTGCGAATTCGCGAAGGGAAATAGGTCGCTGTAGAACGTCGCATGATTCTGGCTGTAATGCCGCACTCTACCTTCGAAGATGAACTCGTTGGAGATGGGATGCGTGTAGCCCAATTCGATGGTGTTGGCGTGAACGCCCCAGGTGTCGCTGAAATACCGATACGACACCGACGCAGCCGCGCGATACGGTAGATAGTACTTCGCCCGTCCCTCGACTGCCGTGCTGGTGCGTGTATTGGGATAGACCTGGGAACCGAGCGAATACCCTAGCGCCACCGTGGGGTCGAGGTAGCGAATGGAGCGGTACGGGTTGCTCAAGAGCCCCTGGTCCGTGATGACTTCCACGGTCACGCCCGTAATCAGGTTCTTGGTGATGACCTGCGACAGGCCGCCTTCGTAGCTGCGGCTCGTTGCGTGGCCCAGCCAAGTGATGTTCGGTGCATTGGACTTCCCGATGTTTTCACCTACTTTGTTCCGGCTGTCCGTAAATCCTAGCGTTACCGTGGTCAAATCGCCGAACATGTCCTGGCTCAGCGAGAAATGCGTCGTGTTCGAGATGTAATCGCGCTCGGTGCTGTTGGTGTACGAGAGGTTGTACTGAGTCTTGTCGTGGATGTAATCGAGCGAGAGACTCTTCTGCTTACGTTCGTCCTTGATGACGCTGGCGTTGCTCAGGACGTCGACCGACGCACCGCTGACCTTGTCGACGAAGTAGTTGGCCTGCACGGCAAACTGTTCGGCGAACTTCTTGCGCACCAGCACCGACTCGCCCTTGATGTCCATTCCGCCGCCCTTGTACTGGCTCCAAAAGAGGTCGGCACGGTCATCCGGCAGCACGGCGGCGCCGGCCACGCACATCAGCGACAGCGCCGCGAGCGCTGCCAGGCGGCTCAAATGGCGCGGAAGGGACTTCATACCGATGACGAGGGTCATAGTGTCCTGTTCCGCCAATAACTTGCTCGATTCGCCCGCGGATTGTCGTGTCGGGCAAGGCGCGCCGACGAGGCATAGTGAGCACTATGGCGAGGAGGCGCAACGCCGCCCGGCGCGACAAGACGCGGCGCAGCGAGTGAGTTATTGGCGGAACAGGACACTTAGTTGCAGCCGCAGCCGCCGCCGGCCGTGCCGGTGGCGCCCCGCGATCCTTCGCGGGACTCATAGATATGATCCATATACGCCCCGGAAATGGCGTCGCGATCCCATGACATGATGGGATCCGCCAAGCGGTCGCGCTCATAGGGCTTGACCCAGGGTTGGATGCTGCTGCATGCCCCGAGCAAGAGCCCGATGCCGACCACGGCAAGCTTCAACGAGGTGCCCACGGCACGGTTCGGTGAGGTGTCCACGGTCACTCGCGGATGAGCTGGCGAATGCGGTCTTGGTACTCGTTCTCGTCGCCCGGCCGATAGCCGCGGTGGATGTAGCGGATCTCACCCTTGCGGTCGATGATGACGGAGCTCGGCATTTCGTCGACGTGGTACGCCTTGCTCACCTGGTTCGCAGGGTCGAGCAGCACCGGGAAGCTGACCGGTTTGCGCGCCATCAGCTCCTTGACCGGGGGCGCTTCCTTGTCGACATTGACCCCGATCAGCGTAAACCCCGCCGGCTTGTACTTCTTGTACATCTGATCGAGCAAGGGCATTTCCTGCTGGCAGGGTCCGCACCAGGTCGCCCAGAAATTCACCATGACCACCTGGCCCTTGTACTGGCTCAAGGCGGCTTGCTGTCCGGTGAGCGCCGTAAGAGTAAAGGCGGGCGCGGGTCCCGAGGCATCGCCGCCGGCCGCGAAAGCCGTCGACGCGATGACGAGGGCTGCCATCGCACAGCGCTTGAATAATTTAACCGTGGGAACTGTCATTGATCTGTCCTCCTGATCAGTAGAAAAAGGTCAAGCCGAGAGTGGCCTCAATGTTGTGGACGTTCTTGGTTCGGCCCGTCAAATCGGTCTCGAACACGTGATCTCTCACGTCCAGGTGCATCGCGAGCCAATCTGTAATCAGAAGGCGCTCGCCCATTCCGAAATTCAGCGCAAACCGGTCCTGGTCGGCAAATTTCACATCACCCATGCCCACCGTCACATACAGGGCTGAATTGAACGCATGTCCCCGCCCGAGAAAGATCTCGCCCGGAAGTACGTTGTAGCCTACGTCCAGGTCGTAATACGTGAGGCGTCTCCCAGAGTCGCTCACCACGGTGATCGCCGGGAACACATCCTCGAGACTGGTGGTGCCGGCCTTGGAGCGGGCCAAAAAGGCCTCCAAGAAAATGTCCTCCGACACGTGGTAGGCCGCGCGCACGCCGTAGATCGGATTGGTGCCGAAGTCCTGAATGCTGAGGGCGCCGAAGTAGCCCCCCAATTCGAAGTCCTTGGCCTTGATCTTCGGTGTCTTCACCGCGCGGCGGTTGACCTGCGGTTCGATGATCGAGGGCTCGCCTTGGGGCTCCTCGGCAACGACCTCTGTCTTCGCCTTCTCGCCGCGATGGAACCAGCCGCAGCCGGACAGCAGCGCCGCCGCTAGAAGAACACTGCTAAGCCGAATTTCCATTCTTCCGGTTCCTCATTCTGATTCTGGTTGGTGAAGACGACATACTTGCGCCAATCCGCACGCCACATGAATCGCCTGGTAATGAAGCCGCGCGCCCCCACGGAAACGTAGGCCAGCTGGTTGCTGGTCTGGAGCGGCTTCGGCGGCACCTTATCGTCGATGTACTGTTCGCCGAATCCGATGCCCGCCGTGGGCGAGAACCAGCGCCACTCCGGTATGAACGTATGCCGCATTCCGAGGCTGGCAATGTACCGGTTATCGATGGTACCCAGGGCCTGCTGCAGGACGAATTCGACGTCGAGGCTGTCCGTGAGACCGAAATCGCCCCAGGTGGTGACCAAATTCTGGTGATTGAAGACGCCGTAACCCGCGCCGATCTCCCAGCGGTGGGTCGCGAAATCCGGATACGGCGGTATCGGCGCCGGCTCTCCCGAGACGAGCTTGGTGAGAGCCAAATCGGAGCGGCGCGACCAGCCTTCCTGGCCGCGCGGCGCGCGCACCTTGTACCACTCGGTGCGGCTGTAGAGCACGGTGACCACTTCGTCGCGGCCCACCACATAGACCACGGGATAGCCGCGACCCGGGCCGCTGCGCATCTCCAGGTAGGGCTCGGCAACGACGACTTCAAGGAGTTGTTCCTTCGCGTGGACCAGTGTGACACTGAACGCCTGCAGCAGCAGGAGGGCGAGCAGTGGTCGCATCAGCTCAAATCGCCGGCGCGACGAATGGATCGTTGTAGTACTGCGCGCCAATGTCCAGCCATTCTGCGATCAAACGCAACTCCGCCGCTGTTAAGAATCCCGTGTGGTCAAGAACAGGGTCTTGATAGGTCCCGTCAAACATCCTCAAAAACTTCAGCACCGAGCCGCTCGCGCTGCCGGCCGTCATGGGCGGCGCCAATGACACCGGCACCATGATCGTCGTCGGCAAACCGGTCACCGGGTCCGGCGGACCGGGCGCAGGCACCAAAAGATCTACTAGCACTCCATTATTAAGCGTCTGTTCGTTATGTGCAAACAGCAGTTCCTCGTAGGAGGTGACTACGGTGGCATCGACATTGGAGGCGCTGTCGGTCAGATCCAGCTGACCTGCAGGAACCATCCGGACGGCGGCGTTTGCAGCGTTCGCCGGGTTGTGACAAAGCACGCACTTGTGATCAGGGTTGGGATCGCCCGCCACAGTACTCGGCCGCGGCAAATACCATAGCGGTTGGATCTGGTGCGAGACATTGCCGTCGGCGGTGGCGTCGGGATAATGGATGGTGCTGCGGCAAAGCGGATCCCACGTCGCGCAATGGGCATTGGCCGGGCTGGGCGTCGAGAGATTCGAATATAGATAGGAGAATGCCTTATCGGGCGGCCGCCCGGCCGTGACCGGATCGGTCCACACGTCGCTGTAGATCACGTCGATGGTCGGCAGCTCCGAGCAGGGGGTGGTGGCGCCGGGGGGAGTGACCGCATTGGCGCAGGTATTCCATGCCCGGGTATCCGCCATGGTGTCGCCGACATTGGCGGCCGACAGGTTGGCTTTTGTATTCAGAAACGGCATACCCACGGCCGTGGCTCCGACATTGACCGACGTGGTCAGTCCCGAGCGGCCGTGAGACGGCGTGGATTTGCTGCCTGCGACGTGGCAGCCGTTGCAAGTCTTCGTTTCGCCGGGAATCAATTGCATCCAGCTCTCATGCCGCGCGCCGATGCGCCGCGCATTCTTGTCGAGCACGTCGACGGTGAACGGTACATTGGCCGGCAATTGGACTTTCACCGAACCGTCCGGTTCGACCGGCGCGTAGGCGAGAATCTCACGCATCCCTAAGCCCGCGGGGCCGAACGCCGAGGCGTTGATCTTGCGCACGGTCTTATCGGGAATCTCGACTGCTTTCTCGATTCTCACGAAGCGCGCCGGGCGCTGATCGGCGGTGGCCTGTTTGGGGTCGGCCAAGGCGGCGATATTGGGAACCGTATTGTTGGTTTCGGCGCCCACCATATCGATTCCGTCGAAGTCGTAGACGCTGCGTATGACGAGCAGACCCAGTCCGCCGTTGCTGTTGTGGGCCAAATTGGCGGCGGCGCTGCCGGGGGCAGGCACGAAATCCGGGATGAAGGTCGGCACCGGAGTGCGCGCCTGCATGATGACCGGTTCGACGATGACGGTGCCCGCTTCGGCGCCGAGGATGGGGCTCAAGGTGCCCTTGCCGACGTCGTAGATCCAGATGGTGTATTGCGGCGGGGCCAACTGCACATTGGCGCCGCTGGTGTTGCCGGATGTGCAAACGCTGGTGGTGGCCGGCGTCACGGTCGTATTCAGCACCAAGCAGGGAGCCCAGCTGACGAGCATTCGATTGGTGCCGTCGTACAGCGGATAGGCTGACGCAAACCGGCCGCCCATGGAAGGCAGGTTCGCGTCGGTGGTGATTCCGAGCGTGGTCGCACTGGACTGCGCCGTTCCGGCCGACCCCGTCGGCGTCGACGGCTGATTGATTTCCACGAAATTGGCGGCATCGATCTGCACGATGTCGCCGCCCTGCTGCGTGCCCAGAAACGGCCGCACAATGGCGATCAACTTGCCGTCCGCGCGTTGCCGGGCGTTCAAGAATTGGATCACGTTATTGCCCGTGCCGGCGAGGTTGGCGCCTGTGGCGTGGCTGTTCTCGCCGTAGAAGAGCTCGAGTCCGCTGCCGTCCGGATTGGCGCGGTACAGACTGATCTGGTTGCCGTTGATGGATTCGTATCGCGAGAACACGATTTGACCATTGGCGAGCACCGAGGGCGCAAAGTCGTGATTGGTGTTGAAACTGATCTGATGGATGCCGGTGCCGTCGGCGTTCATGACGTGCAATAGGAATATGGGCTGCTTGCGGTCGTCGGTCTGCGCCGGGTATTGCGGGCGGCCTTCGTCGATCAGAATGGCCTGTGTCGCGGCCTGGCGCGTCGAGGCGAACACGATGCGCCCGTCGGGCAGGTAGTGCGCGCCCACGTCATGGCCCGCAGTCGTGTTGTCGTTGGTGAGCTGGGTCACCGTTTTCAACACTGCGTCGTACTGATAGATCTTCCAGTTGGGCTGAGTGGCATCCGTGTTGGGCTTGTTCGGATTCAGGGGCAGCCGCAGCGAGAACACCAGCTTCTTGCCGTCGGGCGACGCGTCGAGGTCCCGAACGTCGCCCATGCCCTTAGTGATCGACATCGTGACGTTGGTCTCGAGGGAGCCCGGGCTGGCCTGCGCGCGGATGTAGAGATCGCCGCCGGTGGTGGACGTGATCAGGTCGCGGACATCGATATCCGCCTTCGGAGTCGCGGCGGGTGCAGGACGCTTGACATAGGCCAGCGGAAAATTCAGCGTGCCGGGATCCTGGGTCTGCGCGCCGGCAAGACCCGGCGCATGTCCGCTGACGCCGCCGGCGCAGCCGACCATGATCAGCGCCGGGAGCAACAGTGCCGCCAGTTTCAGGGGACCGTGACGGAGTTCACGCGCGTGCAAAGTGTTCATGTTGCGGCTACCTACGTTCGATCATCGGTTCAGCGGTCAAGTCTGCCTTGTTTGCGCGGGGTCATTGAACTTAATTGGTCTCAAAATCGCAACTTCGTCCGAGTCGCAAGCGCATTGTGTTAACACACTCACAGAAGAACTCGGCCACATCCGTTTCTCTGTGCATCTAAGAGCTGACCTCTGCAAATTCAGGCTGAAGGATATAGGTGGACACTGGGTTCCCGATATGTCGCGAAACACCGACGTCGTTCGGATGAGACATTACTTGAGGTCTTTTTCGCTGGGTATATTTGCGCCACGTCGAAATCACAACTCACGCGAGTGGATGTGCATATGAAGAATGGGATGGCAACGCCAAAGATGAACGGTACGCACCTCGTGCGGCGGTGTGCGCGCACGAGCGCCATGGCCGGCGCGCTGCTGCTCGGCGCAACGGCGTTCGCCGCCGGCCCCACCGCCGATCAAGCGACGCGAATGTACAATCGCATCGCCGGCGTACCGCCCACGGCCACGGTGCTCGCCAACATGATCGCCACCGATCCGGTGAGCGCCGCGTTGCTCGCGACCAACGACCCCGCCTTCTACAACGACACCATCCGCAACCTGGCGGCGCCCTGGACCAACCGCGATCAATCGGTGTTCGTGCCGCTCAACGATTACACCGCCACGGTCGTCGGCATGGTGCGCGACGACGTCCCGTTCAATACCTTGCTCAGCGCCGATCTCGTATACATCGCCGATTCGGCCTCCGGCGTCCCGGCCTACTCGGCGACGAACAACGACATGTACCAAACCATGGACAACAACAACGTCGACCTCAAGGCACACCTCGTGTCCAGCACCCAGTCGGCGCTGTCGGGCATCCCTTCGGCGGCCACCGCCGGTGTCATGACGACCCGCGGCGCGGCCAGCGCCTTCTTCATCAACGGCACGAACCGCGCCATGTTCCGCTTCACCATGATGAATCACCTCTGCAACGACCTGCAGACCGTCATGGACATCACCCGGCCGCCGGATCGAATCCGCCAGGACGTGACCCGCAGCCCGGGCGGCGTCAGCACCTTGTTCTTGAACAACTGCATCGGCTGCCACAGCGGCATGGACCCGATGGCTCAGGCCTTCGCCTACTACAACTTCAATAACATCGATCCCACGACCGCCAGCACCATGGGACAGATCGTGTACACGGCCGGCCAGGTTCAGCCCAAATACTTCATCAACAAGACCAATTTCCCGCAAGGCTATTCGACTCCGGACGACGGCTGGACCAACCGCTGGCACACCGGGCCGAACGAGATCTTGGGTTGGCGCGGGCCCGGCAGCGGCAACGGCGCCAAATCTCTCGGCCAGGAGCTCGAGAACAGCGCGGCATTTGACAGCTGCCAGGTCACGCGGGTGTTCAAGTATGTGTGTCTGCGCGCGCCCAACAACACCAACGACTTCAACCAAATCAATTCGATGATCTCGTCGTTCCAAGCGCATCAATACAAGTTGCGGCAGCCCTTTGCTGAGGCCGCCGCCTACTGCATGGGGACTTGAGCATGAACGTTACACGCATAGCCGCTCTGCTCGCCCTCGCGGCCTCGTTTACCTTGAGCGCCTGCGGCGGGGGCGGTGCGCCCACGACGGCGACCGCAGCCACGGCTCCCACGAGCCAGGCGGCCTCCTACACCGGTCCCGCGCCGGCTACGGCCGATGTCCAGGCCTTCGCGGTCAATTTCTGGGCCAATGTGCGCGTGCAGAATCGTTGCGGCCAGTGCCACAATGCGACGAGTCCGGCGCAGATGCCGAACTTTGCGCGCAGCGACGACGTGAACCTGGCCTATGCGCCCTCGACCTCGCTCATCGTCACCAAGGTGAGCGGCGGACACAACTGCTGGCTGGCCGACCCCAATGCCTGCGGCCAGATCTTGACCACCTGGATCAGCAACTGGGCCGGCGCCACCGGGGCGGCGTCCGCCACGCAGGTGCAGCTGGTCGCGCCTCCCGTTCAATCCGTCGGACAGAGCTTGAATTTCCCGGCTGACCTCGGCGCCGACTACTCCAACACGGTGTATACGCTTACCAGCAAGTATTGTGTGGGTTGCCATTCCTCGACCGCGAGCGCGGCTACGATGCAATCACCCTATTTTGCCGACCCGACCCTGGCGATTGCTTATCCGGCTGCGATACCGAAAATCGATTTCACCGGGTGTTCGCCATTCACAGCCGGCAACACCGTCGCCACCGCCACCACTCCCGGTTCGTGCGGCACGAACTCGCGGTTCTACCAGCGATTGCTGACCGACAACCACAACTGTTGGGACAATTGTGCGAATGACGCGCAAGCCATGCTGGACGAGATTCAGGCGTTCGCGAAATTGCTGACTCCGGCCAACATCGATCCCAGCCTGGTGGTCAGCAAGGCTCTCTTCCTGTCTCAGGGCACGATCGCGAGCGGCGCGAATCGGTACGACGCGGACACCATCGCGAAATATGAGTTCCAGACCGGCAGCGGCTACACCGCCTACGACACCAGCGGCATCGATCCCGCAGCCGACCTCACGATCACCGGCAATGTGCTCTGGTCCGGCGGCTGGGGCATCAATGTGGGTGCCGGGGGCAAGGCGCAGGCCAGCACGTCGGGCAGTGCGAAGATCTACAACTTGATCCAGGCGACCGGGGAGTTCTCGGTCGAAGCCTGGGTCGCTCCCGCGCTGGTGGCGGTCGACAAGTCCTATATGGTCAGCTATTCGGGCGGCGACACCTTGCGCAACTTCACGCTGGGTCAAACCAACCAAGACTACGATTTCATGCTGCGCGGCTCGAAGTCCGATCTCAACGGCATGATGCAGCTCAAGACTCCGGATGCGGCGATGCTGCTCCAGGCTTCCTTGCAGCATGTGGTGCTCACCTACGATCCCGTGAACGGACGCCAGATCTACGTCAACGGCGTGAATGCGAACGTTCCCGACCCCCAGAAGGGCGGCACGATCTCCAACTGGGACAATACCTTCGCCTTGGTGCTCGGCAACGAAGTGTCCGGCGATCGCTCATGGCAGGGATTGATCAAATTCGTCGCCATCCACAGCCGGGCGATGTCGGCGACGCAGGTGATGCAGAACTTCAACGCCGGCGTGGGTCAGCGCTTCTACATGCTGTTCAACGTCTCGGCCGTGACGGGCGTGTCGCAGGCCTACATCATGCTCACGGCCAGCCAGTACGACAGCTACAGCTACATGTTCTACCAGCCGACCTTCATTTCGCTGGATACGACGGTCAAGCCCAACAACATCCCCGTCAAGGGCATGCGCATCGGCATCAACGGCACCATTCCGCAGGTGGGCCAGGCCTTCATACCGATGAATGCGACGGTAACCGCGGCGGGCTACACGGCCCAGGGCGAGGTGCTGTCGAATATCGGCACGGTCATCGGCTTGCAGAGCGGACCGCTCACCGATCAGTTTTTCCTGACCTTCGATCAGCTGGGCAGCCAGACCCACGTGGTGGTCGAGCCGACGCCGACGCCGCCGCCGTTTGCCCCGGGCCCGATCGTAGCCGACATCGGCGTGCGCACGTTCGCGCAGATCAATTCGACCCTGTCGCGACTCACGGGCGTGCCCACCACGAACCCCGCCGTCAGCTCGACCTATCTCGCCGTGCAGCAGCAGTTGCCGGCCAATCCGACGCTCGAGGGCTTCTCTTCGTCGAACCAGATAGGCGTCGCGCAGTTGGCGATCCAGTACTGCAACGCCGCCGTAAATTCACCGACCTTGCAGCCGCAGGTGTACGGGACGACTTTGACCGCCAATCAGTTCACGACTGTGGGCGGTACGAGTATCGTCACGAGCGCGCTCGCGGCTCGTGTGCTGGGCAGCGGCCTGAATAGTCAGCCGGTCGCGTCGACGCTAACCGGCCCATATAGCGCGGCCACGCCGACCACCCTGGGCACAGGCGAGCTTACCCATCTGATCGCCCAATTGTGCTCGGACAACAACTGCAACTCGCTCCCGGGCACATATGCGGTCGCCGCGGCCGCCTGCGCCACCGCGTTGGGCAGCGCCGATATGTTGATCAATTGAGCAGACGAATCGAAGAGGTCTTTAATATGAGCAAGAAGTCAAAGGCTCTGGGTATTCACGAACCGCTGCGTCACCTGGATCATCCTCGGCCGCGCACGCGCCGCGAATTCCTCGCGCAGAGTTTCATCACCGGAGCAGCCACGGTGGTCGGGCCTTCGTTGCTTGGGATGCTGGCGGCTCCGCGCCGGGCCCGTGCTGCGCTCGATCCGGACGTTCAAAGCTTGCTTGCCACGTGCAGCATCACGACAGGCGCAGGCAAGATCCCGTTCATCTGCTTCGACCTCGCGGGCGGCGGCAACATCGCCGGCTCCAACGTGTTGGTCGGCGGTCCCAAAGGGCAGCTCGATTTCTTGTCGGTCGCCGGCTACAGAACGACACCAACACCAATCCGCACAATCCGATGTACGCCATCTACCAGTATGGCGCGCGCGGCGGGCTGCTCAATCTGGTCGGCTCCGAGAGTTCGATGTCGGGCGGCAGTTCCATGTCGCCGCCGACGATGGTCATCGCCGCGGCCCAGCCCACCAAGGTCTCGAGTCCCGCGGACACTCAGGGGCTGGTAAGCACCGGCCAGCTGAGCACATTGTTGCCCCATCCCTCTGACGTCACCAACGTCTTGGAATCGATGAAGCGCATCAGCGACGCGAAGTACGCGAAGGTAACCGCCTATCCGACTTCGCCGACGTTGAATGCCGCCGCGCTGGGTACCGGCCCCGCCAATCCCGGCATCGCAGGCTGCGGCTACACGAAAGCAGCCTACACGGTCGACACGTACAGCAGCCCGAGCGCGGTTGACGCGAGTCAGGACCCGAATGTCGTGGGTCCGAGCGGCATCTTCAGCGCCGCCGAGTTCCAGAGCAACTCCGACTATCAAAAGACCGCTGCCGTCATGAAGCTGGTCATCGACGGCAACGCCGCGGCCGGCACCATCGAAATGGGTGGATTCGACTATCACTCGGGCAACCGAATGGATGGTGAGGCGCGCGACTTGAACCTCGGCAATTGCATCGGCGCCTGTCTGGAATATGCGGCCCGTGTCGGCAAGCCTGTCATGATCTATGTCTTCAGCGATGGTTCGCTCGCCAGCAACGGCATGATCGACAGCTCTGTGGGCGGCCGAGGCAAGGGCGTATGGACCGCCGACAATCAAAGTGTCGCGGCGACCTATTTCTTGGTTTACAGCCCCAAGGGCAAGCCGGTTCCCATGCAGACCAACCCGGAGCTGAGTCTGCAGATCGGCAGCTTCAACTCCGACGGCTCCATCAATACGACCAGCAGTCCCGCCGGCAACAACGTTCCCAACTTGGTGCAGATGGTGGTGCTGAATTACATGGCCCTCCATGGCGACGCGATATCCGGCTTCACGCTCAACGGCACTGCCGTGCCGGGCTTCCCGAATCTGTACCCGGCGCCGAACTTGAACAACACGCTGGGAACGGGCACGGCACTGGAGCCCTTGATCGCCTTCAATCCGATCGTGAACGGAAAGGTCGGGGCGTGATGATCGGGGATCCGACCACCGGGTCGGATCCTCTTGGTTGTCTCATTCAAGAGACATTCACCGGGCGCTTCACCGCTTGTAATGTTTGCAAGGCCGGGCGCCGCGCGCGTGATGCTTAGGTCGAGGACGCAAGGGATCCAAGCTTTGCGCCGCATCTCGATCAATTTCCTTGAATGTGCGCCAAGTCATACAGAAATCTAGCAAAGCAGCAGGGTGCCGCGTTGACACTACGGCTCGCATTGTGCGATTTTGCATAAGGTCCGATCAGGACAGCGGGATTACCAGCGTGAACGATTTATTGCCGCGGTTCGGATGCGGCGCGAAGACAATCAGATCGGGAATGCCGCGGTGAGGCCATCACCGCATGCGTAGAGTATTGCTTGGCCTGAGCCTGATGTTGAGCGCCTTGCTCGGCGTATCGTCCCCGGTCGCATCCTCGCGGGCGGCCGCGCCCTCGCTGGTGGGCAAGAACGCGCCCGACTTTGTGCTCAAGGCCATGGATGGAAGAAATCTGCGCATGTCCGAATTTCGCGGCCAGGTGGTATTGGTGAATTTCTGGGCACGATGGGCGGGCGACTCACGGCAGGAGATGCCGGCTCTCGATAGAATAAACACCACGTACAGCCGGGCCGGTCTGGTGGTGCTCGGTGTGTCGGTCGACGAGGATCTGGGCCGCGCGCGCGAGTTCGCGGGCGCCATGAAGGTGTCATATCCCATCATGTTCGACACCGGCGCGGCCATCGGCCGGGATTACCTTCTTCAGAAAATGCCCATGACGATCCTGGTCGATCGAGCGGGGGTGGTGCGGTATTCCAATGTCGGTTTCAAGCGCGGCGACGAGCGCGCGTATCTTGATCACATTCGCGAACTGCTGCGCGAGTAAACGATAGGTCAATCATGAATCCCAAGTATCGAGTTGTGTCGATCATTGCGCGCGGAGCGTTGCTGGCCTGTGCCTGGGCCGCGGGCGCGGCGCTCGCCGCGCCCTCCGCTGCCACTGCCGCCGCGGGCAGCCCACCCACTGCCACCGCGCCTGCGACCCCTGCATCCGGCACCACGGCCGCGCCGGATGTCGCTCCAGCGGCGGGCGTTGCGCCCGCCGACAACTTCAAGACGCTGGATCAAGAGGTGCAGGGCCTGAAGAAAGACGTCATCGATCTGAACAAGGATCTGTTCGTGCTGGAAGAGGAATTGCTGTTTCCCTCCAACACCCAGGTTGCCTTGTACGTGTCCATGGACGTGGGCGCGTTTTTCGCTCTGGATTCGGTGACCGTCAAGATCGACAACAAGGAAGTGAAGAATTACCTGTATACCGCTCGCGAGGCGGACGCTTTGCTCAAGGGCGGTGTGCAACAAATCTATCTGGGCAATCTCAAGGTCGGGAAGCACGAGCTGGTGGCGTTTTTCACGGGCAAGGGACCCGCCGAGCGCGATTACAAGCGCGGCGCCACGATCAACTTCGACAAGGGCGTCGGCGCCAAGTATTTGGAACTCAAGATCACGGACCGAGTGGCCAAGCATCAGCCAGAGTTCTCGATCAAAGACTGGGAATGATGCGTGCGACGTGTGACTAACAGACTCCGGCCGCTCATCTTGAGCGGGTTGCTGCTGGCGTTGCCGCTGACGGACGCCGACGCGAAGAACATCAAGCCGGACCCCAACGGCCTGCCTCCGCAGGACGTGAAGGATTTGCACTACGGCGATGTGCTGTTCTATTTCTTTCAAGACGATTATTTCGATTCGATTACACGCCTGCTCGCGGCCCGGCAACTCGAACGCATTCCGCACACCCAAGGCGAGGCGGAGCTGCTCTTGGGCGGCTTGTACCTGTCCCTCGGCGAGCACGTCGAAGCCGGCAGGATCTTCGAGGCGCTGCTGAATCAGAATACTTCCGAAGCGGTGCGCAACAAGGCCTGGTTCTACTTGGGCAAGGTCTGGTATCAGCGCGGCTACCTGGGCGAATCCGAGCGCGCGCTGCGCCAGGTTTCGGACAAGATCGACCCGCGCATCAGCGCCGAGCGCTACATGCTGCTCGCGCAGCTGATGATGCGGCAGAATCGCTACGACGACGCCATCACGGCGCTCCGCAGCTGGCACGGCGCGCCCGACTGGACCGCCTACGCTCAGTTCAACCTAGGGGTGGCGCTGGTGCGCCGTGAGCGGCTTGCGGACGCCATCCCCTACCTGGATCGGGTGGGGCGCATCGAGACGCGCAGCGAGGAGCTGCTGTCGCTCAAGGACAAGGCCAATCTCGCGCTGGGGTTCGCGCTGCTGCAGGCGCAGCGCGCGGCGGAAGCCAAGCCCATCCTGCAGCGGGTGCGTCTTGAAGGTCCCTACTCGAGCAAGGCGCTGCTCGGCGTCGGTTGGGCGGACGCCGGGGTCGGAGAATTCAAGCGCGCTTTGGTGCCGTGGCTCACTCTGCGCAAGCGCAACCTGCTCGATTCCGCGGTGCAGGAGTCCTTTCTCACGGTGCCCTACGCCTATAATCAATTGTCGGCGACGGGCCAGGCCGCTGAATACTACAATTCCGCCATCGAATCCTTCGATGCAGAGATGAAGCGGATCGACGACTCGATCGAACAGATCCGCGGCGGACATTTGCTCGACCGCCTGCTGGATGACGATAAAAAAGACACATTGACGTGGTATTGGCAGCTCACGACTCTGCCCAATGCGCCCGAGTCGCGGTATCTGTACCAGCTGTTGGCGAGCAACGAATTTCAGGAAGGTCTCAAGAATTATCGCGAACTCAATTATATGAGCCGCAATCTGGACAATTGGCGCGAAGCCGTGTCGGCCTACGACGACATGCTCGACACGCGCCGGGAGGCGTACAACCGGCTCGCGCCGAAGGCCGATGCCGTCATGTCCGCGACCGATCTGGCCGGTCTCACGCAAAAGCGCGTGGACTTCGAGTCGCGCCTCAACGAAATCGAGAAATCCAAGGATGTCGCGGCCCTGGGAACGCCCGAGGAGCAGCGGACGTGGGTCCGATTGAGGCGCGTCGAGGACTACCTCGCGGCGCACCCGGACGATCCGGATCTCGCCGAAATGCGGGAAAAGGAGCGCCTGATGAAGGGCGTCGTGTACTGGCGGCTGTCGGGGAGTTTCAAAGCCCGGCTGTGGAACGCACGGCGCTCGGTCAAGGAACTCGAAGCCGAACTCAAGGAAACCCAGAAGCGCGCGGTGCTGGTTCGCCAGGCGCGGGCCGGCATGCCGACCAATACCGGTGTCTACGCCGGGCGGGTTGGGGCGATACGCGCCCGCATGGATCAGCTGCAGCAACGCCTGGCCGATGTGTCGGCGGAACAGAATCGATTCTTACAGGCCCTCGCCATCCGCGAGCTCGAAGGTCAGAAGCTGCGCATCTCGACTTACCAGATCCAGGCCCGCTATGAGCTGGCGGCCATCTATGACCGCGCCTCGAACGACAAGCCCAAGGCGAAGCCGTGAAGAACCTGCGGCCTTCATTCAGCAGTACAGTTGGCGCGGCGGCTTCGGCCGCGGTGCTCCTCGCGGCGCTTGGCGCTGCGCCGAGCCATGCCGCGAACAAGAATCCGCCGACCATCAAGGACCTCGAGTCCCAGCAACTCGACGTGAACACCGATCCGCCGAGAAACGTCGACGCCAACAAGACCATGGACAGCTACAAGCGCTTTCTCGACTTGAACGCGGGCGATGCCGCGTTGCGCGCCGAAGCGCTGCGCCGCCTGGGCGATCTGAATCTCGAAAGCTCCGAATCCGAGCGGATCGAGCGCGAGCTCATTACCAACGAGGGCCTGCGCGCCACGGAAGCCATCCACTTGTATTCCGCCCTGCTGAAGACCTATCCCAAGTACGAGCGCAACGATTCGGTGCTCTACCAGCTGGCGCGCGCCTACGAACTCAATGCGCAGCCCGACAAGGCGCTGTCGACCTTGGATCAGCTGGTAGCGACCTATCCCAACAGCCATTACATCGACGAAGCGCAGTTCCGGCGCGGCGAATTGCTGTTCTCGAACAAGACATACCCCAAGGCCCAGAGCGCGTACGAGGCCGTCATCAAGATCGGTTCTTCGTCCGGGTTCTACAACCAGAGTCTCTACAAGCATGGGTGGTCGCTGTTCAAGCAGGGCGAGAACGAGCGCAGCTTGGATTCCTTCGCGGGCGTGCTCGATTCCGTGCTGGTGTCGAAGCGCGATCCGGCGGAGTTGATCGAACTCGAGACCCTGACCCGGCCGAACCGCGAGCTGGTGGAGGACACCTTCCGGGTCATGAGCATCACCTTCTCCTATCTCGAGGGCCCGAAGACGATCGACGCCTTCGTCAAGCGCCGCACGCCGCCGGGGCGGCTGCCGCGGCCCTACTCGTACCTTCTGTATGCGCGCTTGGGCGATCTCCACATGGAAAAGGAGCGCTATACGGACGCGGCCGACAGTTACCGCGCCTTCGTTTCGCAGGACCGCAACAACGAGAAGGCGCCGTTGCTGGAGATGCAGGCCATCGAGGCATACCAGAAGGGCGGATTCCCGCAGCTCGTGCTGCAGGGCAAGAAGGAGTTCGTGGAGAACTACAGCTTCGGCACGGCGTACTGGCAGGGCAGGGATCCCAAGAAAGAACCGCAAGTCGTCGCCGTGCTCAAGACCAACCTCAAGGATGTGGCGCAGTACTACCACGCGCAGGCGCAGCGCAGCAAGAGCGTGGCGGACTATCAGGAAGCGGCGAAGTGGTATCACAGCTACCTCACGTCCTTCCCCGATGACCCGGATTCGGCCGTCACCAACTACTTGCTCGCCGACACCTTGTACGAGAGCAAGCAATATCTCGACGCCGCCAAGGAATACGAAAGCACCGCCTATCACTACGGCAACCATGAGAAGGCCGCGGCGGCAGGATATGCAGCCATCATTGCCTACGGCAAGCAAGAAGAGACGCTGAACGGCGACGCGAAGGCGGCGGTGCACAGCCGGAGCGTGGACAGCTCGCTGAAGTTCGCGCAGGCCTTTCCCGCCCACCCGGAGAGCGCAGCGGTGCTGACACGGGCCGCCACCGATCTCTATACGGTCAAGGACTATCCTCGGGCAACCGCGGCGGCCGAGGCTCTGTTGGCGCACCAGCCCCCGGCGGACCCCACCAAACAACGCGTGGCATGGACGGTGATCGGAAATTCGAACTTCGAGCAGGGCGTGTTCGACAAGGCGGAAACGGCGTATGTCCAAGCACAGGCGCTGATGCCCGCGAATGACCCCGAGCGTGCGGTGATCGTCGAGCGGCTGGCGGCATCGATTTACAAGCAGGGCGAACAGAAGAGCAAATCCGGCGACAGTGCGGCGGCGGTGGATGATTTTTTACGCGTGGCGGCGTTGGCGCCGACCTCGAAGGTGCGGGCGAACGCGGATTTTGATGCCGCCGGGCTGCTCATGAAGGACAAGCAATGGGATCGGGCCATCGTCGTGTTGGAGGGTTTCCGCCGCAATTTTCCGCAAAGCCCGCTGCAGCCCGATGTCACGCGCGATCTCGCGGTGGCGTACACGGAATCGAATCGTCCCGGCCAGGCAGCGGTGGAATTCGAGCGGATTGCGCAGAGCCCCGGCGAATCGGCGGACGTGCAGCGCGAAGCCACCCTGCAGGCGGCGGATCTATACGACAAGGCGGGCAACACGGCAAAGTCGCGCGCCATGCTCGAGGCATTCGTGAAGCACTTTCCGCAGCCTTTGAATCCTGCGATGGAAGCGCGCAACCAATTGAGCATGATGGCGGCGAAGGCCGGCGATACGGCGGGCCGTGATGTTTGGCTCAGAGACATCGTCGCCGCCGATCGCGCGGCGGGCGCGGCCCGCACGGATCGCAGCCGGGCCCTGGCGGCGAAGGCGACGTTGACCTTGGCGATTCCGGTCCGAGAAGAGTTCCGAAGAATCAAACTGGCGGCGCCGCTCAAGAAATCGCTGGCCGAGAAGCGCAAGGCGATGGAAGCCGCGCTCAAGGCCTACGAACAAGCGGCCGACTACCAGGTGGCCGACGTCACCACGGCAGCGACCTTCGAGAGCGCCGAACTGTATCGGCAGTTGGGCAAGGACTTGATGAGTTCGGAGCGGCCGAAGAATCTATCCAAAGACGAATTGGAGCAGTACAACGTATTGCTCGAGGAGCAGGCCTTCCCGTTCGAGGAGAAGGCGATCAAATTGCACGAAGTCAACGCAGCGCGAGCCAAGGACGGCACCTACGATGAGTGGGTGCAAAAGAGCTACGCCGCGCTGGCGCAACTCAATCCAGGCCGTTACGGCAAGGTGGAAATCGGTGAGCAGCTGGTCGAATCGATTCGTTAGCCTGGGTGCGCTCGCGCTGCTCGCGGCCTGCCACAGTGCGCCGCTGAAAGCGTCGCGCTCGCCTGCGCCCGTGGAGGCCGCCGCAGGCAACGCGACCCCTGTCGAGAGTCCCACCATCCCCGAGCGCGCGACAATGCAATACACGCAGGCGCTGCAGCTCATGAAATCGGGACGCGACACCGACGCGGAGCTGCAGCTCAAAGACTTGGTTGTCGGTTATCCGCAATTGGCCGGTCCGCAGCTGAACCTAGGGATCCTATACATGCGCGATTCGCGCCTGCCCGAGGCAGAGGCTGCGTTCAAGGCCGCCCTCGAACTGAAGCCGAACGATGCGGTGGCCGGCAATGAACTCGGCATCGTCGAGCGTAGGCTGGGGAAGTTTGCGGAGGCCGAAGCGGCCTATCAGCGTACGATAGCCGCTGAACCTAATTACGCCCCGGCGCATCTGAACCTGGGCGTCCTGTACGATTTGTACCTTGCACAGCCGCAGAAGGCGCTCGATGAGTTCGAGCGCTACATCGAGATCGCCGGCGAAAACAAACAGGTCGCCGGCTGGGTGGTGGAATTGCGCAAGCGCGTCGGAGCCCCGGCGCCGCCGCCGGCGACGACCCAGAAGGAGCCCGCATGAACAACGCGATGGCCGTGAATTGGATGGCGCTATTATTCGCCGCAGGTCCGGTGTTGGCGCAGCAGCAGGCGGCGCCGCCCCCCGCGGTGCCGGCGGCACCCTCGGTAAAACCCGCCGCCCAGGCGACTGCGCAATCCGAGGCCGGCGACCCGCGCGCCGACACATCGAACGCGCCAACAACGGCCCCGGCGCCGTCAGCGACCCCGGCACCGTCAGCGACCCCGGCCCCGTCCGCAGCCCGTCCGCCGTCCACAGGCCGCGCACAGGCGGCGCCTGCATCGGACGGCCGCTCCGGGGCGCCGGGCGGAGGATCGGGCCAGAAGTCGGCTCCCAACAAAATTGATCGGCTGGAATTGGGTACGGCCACCGTGACGGGCGACCGAGAGCAGCCGAAAGTCATGTATATCGTCCCCTGGAAACGGTCGGATATCGGCGATCTGGCGGGCAAGCCCATGAACAGTTTGGTAGATGAAATTCTGGCACCCGTGGATCGGGACGTGTTCAAGCGCGAGGTCGTTTATTACAACGCCGTGCAGGCAGACGCGTCCCAAAATGGTGCACCGCCCAAGCGGGGCCAGCAGGGTGAGAAGTAAGTCATAGCCGATTTTACGGAATCTGGTTGAATCGCAGGTTCGGGGCGGATGGGCATTATCTAGGAGCGCGCAGATGAATTTTATGAATTCGGTGGTCAATTTCTTCAAGGACGGCGGGCTGTTCCTCTATCCGCTGGCCTTGATATTCGTGGTCGGCGTATCGATCGCCATCGAGCGATACGTGTACTTGACCCGCGAGACCTTTCGCAACCGCAGTCTGTGGGATGACCTGGTGCCCGCCTTGAGCGCCGGTAATTTCAAACAGGTGGTGAACCTGACGCAGAACTCCAAGGCGTCGATCGCCACGATCCTCAACTACGGAGTGGCACGAGTGGCGAGCGCACGACGGCGCGACGACATCGAGAAGGCGATGGACGAGAGCCTGCTCGAGGTCATTCCGCGGATCGAGAAGCGCACTCACTACCTGTCGTCGCTGGCCAACGTCGGCTTGTTGATCGGCTTGCTCGGCACCATCACCGGCTTGATCGGCGCCTTCAGCGCCGTGGCGACCGCGAACCCGGCTGAAAAGGCCAGCTTGCTCGCGGCGGCCATCTCGGTGGCGATGAACAACACGGCTTCGGGCTTGGCGGTGGCCATCACCCTGCTGACGACGCACATGTTTCTCGAATCCAAGACCACGTCGTTGATCGACAGCTTGGAAATCGCGTCGGTGAAATTCTTGAACTCCATCACCGAGCGGCAATCGGAACCGGCGCATGCGCCCGCGTCGCCGCCTACGCCCGCGTCGCGAGCCCCGGCCGCTGCCCGCGGCACGATCTAGCAAGACCCGCTCTCAAGGATGGTGCTCCAACCATGAAGTCAAAGTCTGCGCGCCTCGTCCGACGCAATCACGCCCGCTATCACCAGGGGCGTGACGATCTGAACATCGTGCCGATGATCGACATGATGGTGATCTTGGTGTTCTTCTTGATTTTCACCGCGGTGTTTTCCAAGACGAACATCCTTCAGATGAACCTGCCCAACAGCAGCAATGCCCTTCCGCTCGACTTGCCCAAGGACCTGAAGCTCGAAGTCATCATTCGCCCCGACGACATCGTGGTCAACGACCGCAACTCAGGTCCGCTCAAGGTCCTCGCCAATACGGCAAACGGCTATGATTTCGATGATCTGTCGGAATTCATGCGAAGGATCAAATCGCAGTATCCGCAGATGAGCGACGCGACCATTCTGTCCAGCCCCAATACCACCTACGACACCTTGGTGCAGGTCATGGACACGGTGCGCGTTTACCAGCTGCCGGTGGCGCCATTTTCGAAGGCGGAGCTGTTTCCGGACATCTCCATCGGGGATGCGCCCATATGACGTCTTACCGGATCAAACGCCATCGTCAACGGCGCCACGGCGCGAATCATTTCGCACTGATTCCATTCATCGACATGATGACCATTCTGGTGGTGTTCCTGCTGGCGCACACGGCGGAGGTGGACATCCTGCCGAACACCAAGAACATTTCGATTCCGCAGTCGCTGTCCGAGCGCAAGCCCAGCGCCGCCGTGGTCGTCATGATCACCAAGGACTCGGTGTACGTGGACGGCGAACTGGTCGGTTCATTGAGCGACGTCGTCGCCAACCAGGGCACGTCCTTCGCGCCCCTCAAGAGCGCGCTCCTGGCGCAGAACGCACGCAGCCTGCGAACCGCGGAGCAAACCGATCCTTCCAAGCGCGAAGTCACCATCATGGGAGACAAGAGCACGCCGTACACTGTGCTGAAGAAAATCATGTTGAGCTGCAGCGAAGCGGATTACGGCAAGGTGTCCTTCGCCGTGGTCGAGCGCGAAAGGGCGGCGACTTAAATGGCTGCCGCCAACCCCGCCGCGCAACGCGTAGCCACCGGACTCGCGCCGTATTACCGGCGCTATGAGCTGCCCTGGTCGCCGTCCGAGGAGATGGAACGGCGTTTCCGCGCCATTCTGCGCAATCTCGCCATCTTGTTCGCCATTATCGCGGTCATCATCCCCTTTCTGCCGCGGCATCGGATCGCCGTGAACACCGAATCACTGCCCGAGAGAGTGGTGCAATTGGTCATGGAGCCGCCGCCGCCCCCGCCTCCGCCGCCGCCGCCCAAGCCGGAGAAGCCCGCCGAGAAGGCGCCTGCCGTGCCCAAACCCGTCGTGCCCGTGGATCCGCGTGTCAAGGCGCAGAAGAGCCTGCAGGTGTTCGACCAGCTCGCCGCACTGCGCGATGTCGATATGGATAAATTCGCAAAGAACCAGCCAAAGACGACCGACCCGGGCGACGTGAGCGTGGTAAGCCGCAACATCATCTCCTCGAAGG
>WNFP01001001.1_pt1 | contig 32392 bp, 26 predicted proteins | sample 5400201 | NCBI WGS metagenome assembly WNFP01 (sample SAMN13153355, study PRJNA577476) | soil metagenome | isolation source: 115 cm saprolite under Madrone tree | place: USA:California | collected 2016-06-14 | reverse complement strand
CCGATCCCTGGCACCACCAGGCGCCACCGCCTCGAAGAGAACATCAGCGCGGCCGCCATTGAGCTCAGGATCGGTGATCTCGAGAACATCGAGCAGGCCTTTTCGAGAATCTCCGTGCAGGGGGATCGCTACCCCCAGGCCGAGAGAGAACTTACAGAGCGCTGAAGACGGTCAAATAGCGTCGAATGCGCAGCAAAGGGCGGTACGTTCCGCCGCATTGATAGTGACAGGCTGGAGGCAAGCCATGCGAGGAGCCGTTCTGTACGGTCCGGGCGATGTCCGATTCGAGGAGCGCGCTGCTCCCGTGATCATCAAGCCCACGGACGCCATCATCAGGATATCGGCGACCTGCGTCTGCGGGTCGGACCTTTGGCCCTATCGCGGCCTCCAGGAGATTGCGGAGCCGACCCCGATGGGGCACGAGTACTGTGGCATCGTCGAAGAGGTCGGCAGCGCCGTCAGGTCGGTCAGGCCAGGTCAGTTCGCCATCGGGTCGTTTTTCGCCTCCGACAATACCTGTCCCAACTGCCGGGCTGGCTACCAGTCGGGCTGCCAGCATGCCGAGTTCGTCGGCACCGCGCAGGCCCCGGTGCTGCGTGTACCTCTGGCGGATGGAACGCTGGTGGCCACGCCCGGCCTTCCGTCCGACGACCTGGTCCCGAGCATGCTGGCGCTCTCGGACGTCATGGGCACCGGGTGGTTCGCCGCCGACGCGGCCCACGTCAAGCCGGGCGACACGGTTGCGGTAGTCGGCGATGGCGCGGTCGGCCTCCTTGGAGTGCTCTCCGCGAAGCTGATGGGGGCCGAGCGGATTATCGCGATGAGCCGCCACGAGAAGCGGCAGGCGATCGCCCGCGAGTTCGGTGCAACCGACATCGTGACCGAACGGGGAGACGACGGAGCGACTCGGATCAGGGAGATGACCGACGGCATCGGCGCCGACGCGGTGCTGGAATGCGTTGGCACCCAGGAGTCGATGATGCAGGCGATCCGTTCCATCCGTAAGGGCGGTTACGTGGGCTACGTCGGCGTCCCGCACGGCGTCGCGCTCGACGGCGAGCAATTGTTCTTTGCGCACGTACACCTGCACGGTGGGCCCGCCCCCGTTCGCCGATTCCTGCCCAAGCTGATCGAACTCGTGTGGGACAGAAAGATCAACCCCGGCAGGGTCTTCGACCTCACGCTGCCCCTGGATCAGGTGGCAGAGGGCTACCGGGCGATGGACGAGCGCCGCGCGATCAAGGCGCTGCTGCGCCCGTGAGGCGCCTTGCCTTCAAGAAGGACTTGCAATGGAAACTTGGTCGAGAGACGAACTGCGCAAGATCGCCGAGGCCGACGACCTGCACATTTCGCCGTTCCGCGAGGATGGGGTTACCTACGGCACTCCGACGTGGATCTGGTCCGTCGTGATCGACGGTGCACTCTACGTGCGTGCGTACAACGGGAAGAACTCCCGGTGGTACAAAGCCGCCGCGCTGCAGAAGGCCGGGCGGATCACCGTTGCCGGCATCTCGAAGGAGGTCACCTTCGAGGCCGTCGACGGGTCGATCAATGACCGCATCGATGACGCATACCGCGCGAAGTACCACGAAAGCCCGTACCTGAAGCCGATGATCGGCGCGCGCGCCCGCTCTGCCACGATCAAAGTCGCGCCGCGTGGCATCAGTACCTGAGTCCATCGCAATCACGGCCGGCGGAAGGAACCATGCTGGATAGAGCCTTGCGCGTCCAGTGCATTGAGGCCGCCAACCAATGTCGGGTTTGCGGCAGCGAGTTCTCTTCGTCGTACTTCCGCTAGGGGTCGATTGAACGCGATAGCCGTCTGGTGTTGTTGCAGCGCCATGATGTCGGCTTGGTGTGCGGCACCGGAAGTAGTTCACAATGTCGACCGAGGGTGATTGCTAAGGCCCGGCCCTAATCTCGACGTTATGCGCCCGTGGCGCCTCGGCGGCGCATCGCGATTGCTCCACATAGCCCTCCGCTCGACATAACTCCAGGAAAACCTGATGCGCGACGGACTGGGCGGCCGCTCGGGGACCGGACGCAGTACGCGCTCCCGCACCAGCTCAAACCATCTGCTCGCGAGATTCGGCCGGGTACGGCGGCTTGCTCTTTGGCATATCGGACTCCTCTCTCCACTAGGATGAGGTGTCCGTGAAGGCGAGTCAACCTTACCCTTGCGAATACTCAAGCGCGGTTGACGATTTGCCGCTGACTGCGCAAGTGATACTTGACTGATGCAGAGCTGATGTTTACCTGCACGCAGCCTGATTAGCCGATGTTCCTCTGATACTGAACTGACGACTCTGATATTTCTCTGATACTCAGCTGACAACTCTGATGTTCCTCTGATACTCACCTGACAACTCGCTGATGCAACACGTGTGAGCTGATCTTTCACTGATGTTTAGCTGATAGGGAAGCGAATTGCGCGAAGGCAGGATAGGCTGCGCCGCCGTAGATGTCCGACACCTTTCTGCATGAGTATTCGAGTCGCTCGAATAAGCGTTGACCTTGGCCCACTGAAGCGGGCCTGTATCAGGATCTGCTTCGCTGAACGGGTCCTTCACGGCTCCCGTTCGTCAGTTGCGAATTTTTAGCACTGGACGGTCCGAAAGGGTCCCTTGTCCGGGGCCAAGCCGCGGCAGATCATGGCGCGCATCGAGCATCCATGAGTCCTGCGACGTCGCCACTCAAGAGCAGACGGCGCAACTTGCAAGGCGTCCTGCGGAACGATTTCGGATCAGAGGTGAAGGCGTGGCCACGGTGAGCCCGACGCTCGACCTACGCAGCGCAGCCGCCCTACTCGACGTCGCCGGGGTTCGCGGACGAGCGGAGGCCGGCGTAAGAGCATGTTTTTGACAGACGCCGAACTCGCCGACCTGTGCCGTCCGCTGAAGCAGCCTGCGGCGCAGATTCGCTATTTGCAGCGGCTCGGCGTGCGCGTGCGTCGGCGCCCGGACGGGACGCCCCTCGTGTTGAAGTCCGATCTATCGGTAGTAGGGCATAATCACCGCGAAAACGAACCGAGATGGACTCGGTGAAGCGCGACGGCCTTCTCCCACGCATGGAAGCGCGCCCGCGCAAGGACGGGCGGGTCACCTATCGGTATCACCCCCTAGGCGGCAAGCCGATCGCGCTCGGGACGGACCGCAATGAAGCGCTGCGCCGGGTACTCGACCTCACCGGCAAGGCATCGGACGAGAGCACGATCGCCCATTGCTGGCGCCTGTATCAGGAGTCCGTCGAGTGGGGCGAGCTCGCAGAGCGCACTCAGCAGGATTACCGCGACTACAGCGCCCCGCTGCTGAAGGTTTTCGGCACGGTGCGCGCGGGCATCATCACGCGTCAGGACGTGCGCCGGTACATGACGCGCGAGCGCGAGGGCAAGGTCCGCGCGAACCGCGAGGTCGCTCTACTATCAAACCTGTTCAAGACCGCGATCGACTACGGCTACGCGAACGAGAATCCATGCTTGGGTATCAGACGGATCCGGGAGCGCCCACGCAAGGCTCTACCGATCGCTGGGGAACTAGACGCATTCCTCGCGTGGCTCCGCGGCAAGGGTAAGCAGTGGGCTGTCATTGCCGCAATGGCCGAGTTTGCCGCGCGGGCCGGGTCGCGGCGGTGCGAGTTCCTGCGGGCCACGCGCTTCCAGATCCGGGATGGTGAGGCAAGGATTGAAAGAGCAAAGCAGCGGGATGGACAGACTACTGACGTGATCGACCTGTCGCCGCAGGTCGTGGCGATGCTAAAGACAATGGAGCGGCCGGGGTGCGAATATCTGTTCCCGAGTCGGTTCAACCGGCCGTACAGCGAACAGGGCTTCAAGTCGATGTTTTCGCGGGCCATGAAGGATGCGTTAGCCGAGAAGGTTGTCTCGCAACGCTTCACGTTTCACGATCTGCGCGCGCATTACGCGACGCAGCACAAGCGCGCGCTCGGCGCGCTGCCGGATCTGCATGCTGACCCCGGCACGACGGCCCGCGTCTATGAGCGCTCGCGCGAGTCGCGGCGCAAGGCACTATAAAATTCCCAAATGGGAATTCTTGCTCAGGAATGAGTCAACTTTGCGGGCGCCCACTTACGCAACAATCCGCAGCTTTATGGGGTGGACGACGGGATTCGAACCCGCAACAACCGGAATCACAATCCGGGACTCTACCGTTGAGCTACGTCCACCGCGGGAGAACTTCCATGGCCTGCCCGACAGGACTCGAACCTGTGACCCTCAGCTTAGAAGGCTGATGCTCTATCCGGACTGAGCTACGGGCAGCCCGCAAGTCTTCGGCCAGGCACTATCAACATAGAAAATATCCCTTCAGGACCCTCACCCCCGCCCCTCTCCCTGAGGGCAAGGGAGCGGAGCTGCGCGGCAAAGGTCTGGTCGGGGCGACTGGATTCGAACCAGCGACCCCCTGCGCCCAAGGCAGGTGCGCTACCAGGCTGCGCCACGCCCCGAAAGTATCGAATGATACCGGTCGGCCCGGGCAGCGGCAACGCGGCGCATGGACCGCCCTCGCCGCTTCACGCCGCCTCGCGCTCGCCGGCCGTCGGAATGCGCCGCGCGGGCGGAAACCAGGCCGAGAACAGGCTTCCCTTCCCGATGTCGGACTGGACGTCCAGACGCGCCTGGTGCCGGATCAGCACGTGCTTGACGATCGCCAGACCGAGCCCGGTGCCCCCGGTCTCGCGTGAGCGGCTCTTGTCGACCCGGTAGAAGCGCTCGGTCAGGCGCGGTATGTGCTCCGCGGCCACGCCGATGCCCGTGTCCTGCACCTGCAGCGCGATGCCTCCGTCCTGCTCGACACAGCGCAGCGTGATATGCCCGCCGACCGGCGTGTAACGCACGGCGTTGGACACGAGGTTGCCGTAGGCGCTGCGAAGCTCGTCGCGCGCGCCGCGAATTTTCAGCTTCTGCGCCTCGACGCTGATCCGGTGGCGCCCGGCCGACAAGGTGCGCGCTTCGTCGGCCACCTGCGACACCAGCTGCGCTGCGTCGACCTCCTCCTCCACATCGGGGCCCTGCTGCGACTCCAGGCGCGACAGCGTCAGCAGGTCTTCGACCAGGCGGTGCATCCGGTCGGCCTGCTCGTGCATCAAATGCAGGTGATGCAGCCGGGTCGAATCCAGGTCGGAGCCGCCGTCGATGATCGACTCCAGGAAACCCTTGATCACGGTCAGCGGAGTGCGCAGTTCGTGCGACACGTTGCCGACGAAGTCGCGCCGCATCGCGTCGACCCGCTCGCTCTGCGTGATGTCGCGCGTGAGCACCATCGAGCGGGCCGGCTCGAATTCGACCACCGCCAGCGACAGCGTGGCGCCGGGCAGCGACAGCGGGGTAAAGAGCAGCGGCTGCTCGTAACGCCCCGCAGAGATGTACGCGACGAACGCGGGATCGCGCACCAGGTTGGTCAACCGCAGCCCCAGGTCCCGCTTCAACGAGACCCCCAGGTGCCGCTCTGCCACCGGGTTGCACCATTCGATCTGCAGCGACGCATCGATCAGGATGATGCCGTCCGGCAGCGCGCTGATCGTGCGCCGGAAGCGTTCCTCGTTGTCGATCAGGCGCTGCTGGGCGATCTCACTGGCGCGCTGCTGGCGGTAAAGGCGCGCGAACACCTCGCCCCAGGCGCCGATGCCGTTCGGGATCGTGGACAGGGAGGGCCGCTCGAGCCAGTTGCCCAGAGCAGCCAGGTAGACGAGCTGCCCCAGATACAGCGCGCCCAGGCCGGCCACCGCCAGCCACAGTCCGACGCGCGCCCCGAACAGCCAGCCCGAGCCGGCGCAGATTGCGCCGACGATCGCCAGCCGTACGATGGCCGGCAAGATGACGCGATGGCGCCCACCCGCAACGTTCGACATCGTTACGAGTCTAGCCCTGATACGCGACCGGGTCGTGCCCTCACCGACGCGCGCGCGGGCGTCGCCGCTCAGCGGTTGGGCCGGGTCGAAAGCCGGTAGCCAAGCCCGCGCACCGTCTGTACCAGGTCCTGCGCTTCGGCTTGCATCAGCGCCTTGCGCAGCCGGAGCACGTGCACGTCCACCGTGCGCTCCTCGATGAACACGTGGTCGCCCCACACGTTGTCGAGCAGCTGGCTGCGCGAGAAGACCCGCTCCGGGTGTCCGGCCAGAAAGCGCAGCAATTTGAATTCCGCCAGGCCCATCTTGACCGGGCGCTCGCCGACCGCGACCTCGTGCCGCGCCGGATCGATCCTCAACGGCCCGTATTCGATCGCCTCGCCGCTCTTTTGCGGCGCGCGCCGCCGGAACACCGCGCGCACGCGCGACACCAGCTCGCGGGGCGAAAAAGGCTTGACCACGTAGTCGTCGGCGCCCGCGTCCAGCCCGGTCACGCGGTCGCTTTCAGCCCCCTTGGCGGTGAGCATGATCACCGGAACCGAGCGCGTGCGATCGGCCACTCGCAAGTCGCGCAGCAGTTCGATACCCGGACGATCCGGCAGCATCCAGTCCAGGATCACCAGGTCCGGCAGCTCGCTGCGGATCGCCGACTCGGCCGCGCCGGCCGACTCGGCGCGGCGCACCCGGTAGCCGTTGCTGCTGCAGGAGAACGCGATCAGCTCCTGGATCGAAGGCTCGTCCTCGACAACGAGTATGGAGGCGTTGGACATGCAATCCCCTAGGTAGATTGTGAGACCGCGCGGGCGAGCTGCTCGGGCGTTGCGTGTCGCACGTCCTCGCCCTGCACGATGAAAATCACGTCCCCTGCGATGTTCTTCGAGTGATCGCCGATGCGTTCGATCGCCTTGGCCACCCAGACCGTGTCCAGGGAGCCGGTGATCGTGCGGGGGTCCTCCATCATGAACGTGATCAGCTGCCGCAGTATCAAGCGGAACTGCTCATCGACGCCCTTGTCCTCGCGGATGATTTCGGCCGCCGCCACCGCGTCCAGGCGCGCAAACGCGTCCAGCGCACCGCGCAGCATCGACAGCGCCGCTTCGCCCGAGACGCGGATATCGCGGATCCGCGGCGTGCGCACCACGACATCCTTTTCGTGGACCCAGCGCGCGGCACGCGCGATCTTGGTGGCCTCGTCGCCGATCCGTTCCAGGTCGGTGACCGCACGCGATACGCCCATGATCAGGCGCAGGTCGTTGGCGGCCGGCTGACGGCGCACGATCAGGTTCACGATCAGACGGCCCAGCTCGAGTTCCTCGTCATCGACCCTTTCATCGGCTTCGACCACCTCGTCGGCCTTGCGCAGGTCGCCCTGCTCGAAACAGTCGATCGCCATCCGCAGCTGGGTCTCGACCAGCCCGCCCATCTGCAGGATGCGCCCGCGCAACGACTCCAGCTCCTGGTCATACTGCTTGATCGTGTGTTCGCCCGTGACCATCGAAGTGTCTCCGCCGAAGTCGCCTACCCGAATCGACCCGTGATGTAGTCCTCGGTCTGCTTCTTCGAGGGTTTAAGAAAAATCTGCTCGGTCGGGCCGAACTCGACCAGCTCGCCCAGATACATGAATGCCGTGTAATCCGAACAGCGCGCCGCCTGCTGCATGTTGTGCGTCACCATCAGGATCGATACGCGCCGCTTCAATTCATCGATCAATTCCTCGATCGAGGCGGTCGCGATCGGATCCAGGGCCGAGGTCGGCTCGTCGAACAGCAACAGCTCCGGATCAGTCGCCAGCGCGCGCGCGATGCACAGGCGCTGCTGCTGGCCTCCCGACAGGTTCGACGCATCCTGGTTCAAGCGGTCCTTCACCTCGTCCCACAGCGCCGCCCCGCGCAGCGCCCGTTCGACCTTCTCCGCCAGCACGGCCTTGGCACGCACACCGCGCAGCCGCAGCCCATAGGCGACGTTTTCGAACACCGTGGTCGGAAACGGGCTCGGCTTCTGGAACACCATCCCGATCCGCATGCGCACGTCCATCGGGTCGATCGCGCGGTCCAGGATGTCGATTCCCTCCGGATGAAGCGTGATGCTGCCGTCATACCGGTTGCCCGGATACAGGTCGTGGATCCGGTTGAAGCAGCGCAACAGCGTCGACTTGCCGCAGCCGGACGGGCCGATCAGCGCGGTGACGAGGTCCTTGTAGATCGGAAGGGAAAGATTCTTCAGTCCCTGGAAGTCGCCGTAGAAAAAGCTCAGCTCGCGGACCTCGGCCTTCAGTACGAGCAACCCCTGCCCCGCGTTCGGCTGCTCCAACGCTTCGATCGCCACTTCGGCTCCGCCACCCCGGCATGCCCGGAGGCTATGTCATTGATATCACGGAATCATGACATGTAATGGACGGACCGGGCTATCGGACCGACAGAGCCAGCCGTTCGGCGTAACGGCAGGCGGCATCCGGATCCTCGGCCTCGACCATCACCCGCAGGACCGGCTCGGTGCCCGACGGCCGGATCAGAACGCGCCCGCTCCCGCTGAGCTCGCGTTGAACCTCGGACAGCTCGCGCTTGAGCGCTTCGCTCGAATGCCAGTCGAATCCGGGCTCGATCCTCACGTTGATCAGGTGCTGCGGAAGCAGGCTCAGCTCCTGCGTGAGTTCGGCCAGCGTGCGGCCGGCGCGCCGCGTCGCGGCGAGCACCTGCAGCGCACTGATGATGCCGTCGCCCGCGCTGTGCTTGTCCAGACACAGCAGATGGCCCGATCCCTCGCCGCCATACAGCCATCCGTTCTTCTCCAGGCACTCCAGCACGTAGCGATCGCCTACCCGCGCGCGTTCGAACGGTACGCCCAGCTGTGCGAAGCGTCGCTCGAGCGCGAAATTCGTCATCAGCGTGCCGACCGCGCCCTGCACCTTCGAATGCCGCATCCGGTCCCTGACGATCACGTACAGCAGCTGGTCGCCGTTGAACTCGCGCCCTTCGCCGTCCGCCAACACCACGCGGTCGCCGTCGCCGTCCAGTGCGATGCCCAGATCCGCCCCGTTACGGCGGACGTGCCCCGCCAGCTGACCGGAGTGAACCGCGCCCACGCCGTCGTTGATGTTGAATCCGTTCGGCGAGACCGCCAGCGGCACCACCTCGGCGCCGAGTTCATGAAACACGTCCGGCGCCGCGTGGTAGGCGGCGCCGTGCGCGCAGTCCACCACCAGCTTCAGGCCCTTCAGGTCGATCTCGCCCGGGAACGTACTCTTGCAAAACTCGATGTAGCGGCCGGTCGCATCGTCGAGCCGGCGCGCCTTGCCCAACTCGGCCGACTCGACGCAGCCCGACGGCTGCTCCAGCAGATCCTCGATCTGCTGCTCGATGACGTCATCGAGCTTCCTGCCGCTTCCCGAGAAGAACTTGATGCCGTTGTCCTGGTACGGGTTGTGCGAAGCGCTGATCACGACGCCGGCCGACAGCCGCTGCGCCCGCGTCAGATAGGCGACAGCCGGCGTCGGCAGCGGGCCGCACAGCACCACGTCGACCCCGACGCTTGAAAACCCGGCCTCCAGGGCCGCCTCCAGCATGTACCCGGACACGCGCGTGTCCTTTCCGATCAGTACCGTCGCCCGGCGCCCGGGCGTCTGCTGCGACAGCACGCGTCCGGCGGACTGGCCGAGCCGCAGCATGAACTCGGGCGTGATCGGATACGTGCCGACCGTGCCACGGATGCCGTCGGTTCCAAAGTAACGCTTGCTCATATTTGCTCCTGTCGCACCGCCTCCCACACCGCGATCGCATCGCGCGTGGCGCCCACATCGTGCACGCGCACGATCTGCGCGCCGGCCTGGATCGCGAGCAGCGCCGCCACCGCCGAGGCGACGAGCCGCTGATCGACCGGCCGTCCGGTCATCTCCCCCAGCGAGGCCTTGCGCGACAGCCCGACCAGCAGCGGCTGGCCGAGCGCCTGCAACTCGCCCAGGTGCGCCAGCAGGCGACGATTGTGCACGCCGCGCTTGCCGAAACCGAATCCCGGATCCAGCGCGATCCGATCGCGGGCCACCCCCGCACGCAGCGCCTCGTCGCGCCGACTGCCCAGAAAATCGCTCACCTCACCGACCACGTTCACGTAGCTGGGGTCGACCTGCATCGTCTGCGGGGTGCCCTGCATGTGCATCAACACGACGCCGCAATCGCCCCGGGCGACCTGCTCGAGCGCGCCCGGCAGGGCCAGTGCGCGCACGTCGTTGATGATGGCGGCTCCCTCGTCCAGTGCAGCGCGCATCACGCCGGGCTTGCTGGTGTCCACCGACAGCGGCACTGCATCGTCGCGCAACGCCTGCACCAGCGGCAGCACGCGCTCGATCTCCTGATCCAGGCTGACTTCGGCTGCCCCGGGCCGGGTCGATTCGCCCCCGATATCCAGGATGTCGGCGCCTTCGGCGATCAGTTGCCGCGCGTGCTCCAGTGCGCGATCGAATTGCAGGAAGTGCCCGCCGTCGGAAAACGAGTCGGGCGTCACGTTGACAATGCCCATCACCAGCGGGCGCTCGAGCGAAAGCTGGAAGCGACCGCAGCGCCAGTGGGTTGGACGAGGCACTTCCCCAGCCATTGGGGAAGGATAAAGCCAGAGCGGGGAGCTGTGGTCGGCTTACGCGGGCTGGGTCGCGCCTTGAACGCCCCCGCTGCCCGGCGCGGCGGCCTGCCCGGCCTGCGCGCCCGCGCCGCCCGTGCGCGGCGGGCGCGGCGGCCTGCCGGCCATGATGTCGTCGATCTGATCGGCGTCGATCGTTTCCAGCTCGAGCAGCGCGCGCGCCATCGCGTCGACCCTGTCGTGGTTGTCCTCGATCAGCTTGCGCGCCAGCCCGTATTGCTCGTCGATGATGCGCCGGATCTCGTTCTCGATCTTCAGCAGCGTCGAACTGGACACGTTGGTGGTCCGCGTGATCGAGCGGCCCAGGAATATCTCTCCCTCGTCTTCGGCGTACACCATCGGGCCGAGCGCCTCGGTCATCCCGAACTTCATCACCATGTCACGCGCGATCTGCGTGGCGCGCTCGAAATCGTTGCTGGCGCCGGTGGTCATCTGCTTCATGAAGACCTCTTCGGCCACCCGTCCGCCGAACAGCACCGCGATCCGGTTCAACAGATAGTCGCGGTCGTATGCATACCGGTCCTGCTCGGGAAGCTGCATCGTGACGCCCAGCGCGCGCCCGCGCGGAATGATCGTCACCTTGTGCACCGGGTCGGACTTCGGAAGGAGTTTCGCCACGACCGCGTGCCCCGATTCGTGGTAAGCCGTGTTGCGCCGCTCGTCCTCCGACATCACCATGGACTTGCGCTCGGCGCCCATCATCACTTTGTCCTTGGCCTGCTCGAAGTCCTGCATCTCCACCACGCGCGCGCTGCGACGCGCGGCGAACAACGCCGCCTCGTTGACCAGGTTGGCCAGGTCCGCCCCGGAAAAGCCCGGCGTGCCGCGCGCCAGGATGTCGGCCTTCACATCGGCGCCGATCGGCACCTTGCGCATGTGCACGTTCAGGATCTGCTCGCGCCCGCGGATGTCGGGCAGCGGGACGACCACCTGCCGGTCGAAGCGGCCGGGCCGCAGCAGCGCCGGATCCAGCACGTCGGGCCGGTTGGTTGCCGCGATCACGATGATGCCATTGCCGGTCTCGAATCCGTCCATCTCGACCAGCATCTGGTTCAGCGTCTGCTCGCGCTCGTCGTTGCCGCCGCCCAGGCCTGCACCCCGCTGGCGTCCGACCGCGTCGATCTCATCGATGAAGATGATGCAGGGCGCGTGCTTCTTGGCGGTCTCGAACATGTCGCGCACGCGCGCGGCGCCCACCCCGACAAACATCTCGACGAAGTCCGAGCCGGAGATGGAGAAAAACGGCACCTTCGCTTCGCCGGCGATCGCCTTGGCGAGCAGCGTCTTGCCGGTCCCGGGCGAGCCCACCATCAGCACGCCGCGCGGAATGCGACCTCCCAGCTTCTGGAACTTGGACGGATCGCGCAGGAATTCGACCAGTTCCTGCACTTCGTCCTTGGCCTCGTCGCACCCGGCCACGTCCGAGAACGTGATGCTGTTGTTGGACTCGTCCAGCATCCGCGCGCGCGACTTGCCGAACGAAAAAGCCCCGCCGCGGCCCCCGCCCTGCATCTGCCGCATGAAGAAGATCCAGACCCCGATCAGCAGGATCACCGGGCCGAACGCGTAAAAAAAGCTCAGCAGCGGCGACGGCTGCTCGTGCGGCTCGACTTCGACGCGCACCTTATTGTCGAACAGGTCCTTGAACAGGCCCCGGTCGGCCAGCGTCCCGGTGCTGTGGATCTGCGAGCCCTCGTCGGTCTGCGCCGTGATGTCCAGGTTCCCGCCGGCCGAGTCCTGCAGGCGCACGCTCTTCACGTGGCCCGCCCGCACCTGATCGAGAAACTCCGAGTAGGCGACCGGCCGTGCGCTGCCGCCAGTGCCCCGCTCGAGTTGCCTGAAAACCGTGAACAGGACCAGCGCGATCACGAGCCAGATCGCGGCCTTGGCAAGCATGCTGTTGTTCAAGTGGCGTCACTCCGAGCAGGCACTTCGAAAAACCGATACGGTGCGTCTATTCTAGGCTCTCCCCCCTCCCTTTAAGGAGCGAGGCGCGGCACAGGGTCCCTCGGGGTCCTTTCCGCCTAACCGCATTTGGGGCGGAACCGCCCGGTTTCAAGGCGCTTTACCTCGCATTGCCCTACATGGACTCCGTTACGGGGTCGGGATCCGGCTTCAAGCCCCTCGCGAGCAGGTAGACCTCGGCCGATCCGGGGCGCGAGGCCGCCGGCTTGCGAACCGACACGGTTTTAAAGCGCTTCTTAAGCTGCTGTACGTACTGCCCGTAGCCACTGGCGTGAAAGGTCTTCACCAACAAATCTCCTCCGGGTCGGAGGTGATTGAGGGCGAACCGCAGCGTGAGTTCGCACAGATCCTGGCTGCGCGCCGCGTCAGCCGCCTCGATTCCGCTCAGGTTCGGCGACATGTCGGACACGATCAGATCGGCCGGTCGGCCTTGAAGGGCCTCGGCCAGGCGGCGCTCGACCGCTTCCTCGCGAAAATCGCCCTCGATCCGTTCCACGCCCTCGATCGGCTCGATCGGCAGCAGGTCCAGCGCAATGACCCGCCCGCGCAACCGTCCCGCGCGATCCGACAGGCGCTTCACGATCACCTGGGTCCAGCTGCCGGGTGCGGCGCCCAGCTCAACCACGGTCGCCGGGGCCCGGATCAGCCGGTCACGCTGGTCGATCTCGATCAGCTTGTACGCCGCGCGCGAACGATAGCCCTCGCGGGTGGCCGCCTGCACGAAGGGATCCGCAAGGTGACGCCTGATCCACTCCCGCTTCGAGCGGTTCTTCGTGCGCGGGCTATTCTTGCCGTTCATCTTGTCGGGTGCAAAGGCGTATGAGCGAACTCACGTTGTCCCGCGACGAGCGGCTGCGCCTGAAATCCGAATCGCATCACCTGGACCCGATCGTGCTCCTCGGAGCCAATGGCCTCACCGAGGCGGTACTGAAGGAAATCGATCGCGCCCTGACCACGCATCAACTGGTGAAGGTGCGCAGCCCCGCGTTGGAGCGCCCGGAGCGCGAACAGCTGTTTCTCGAGATCGCCGAACGGCTCGGCGCAGCCCGCATCCAGCTGATCGGGCGCCTGATGGTGATGTTCCGGCCACTGCCCGACGACCCTCACCCGCGCGCTTCGCGCGCACCCTCTGGCGCGCGCGGGACAGCGTCTGATACCTCCCCTCGCCCACGCAGTGGGACAGGGCCGGGCCTCGCCCGGCGTAGCCGGGCCACGCCCGGCGAAGCCGAGGGTGGGGGACGTCGCAAACGGCCTCAGACGTAGCGGACGTCCAGCACCTCGTATTCGCGCGGGCCGGCCGGCGCGGCCACCTCGGCCACGTCGCCCTCGCTCTTGCCGATCAGCGCCCGCGCGATCGGGCTCGACACCGAGATCAGCCCGGCTTTGATGTCGGCCTCGTCGTCGCCGACGATCTGGTACTTGACCCGGGCGCCCGACTCCAGCTCCTCCAGTTCGACCGTGGCTCCGAACACGATACGCCCGCCGGCGTCGACGCTGGCCGGGTCGATCACCTGCAAAGCCGACAGCTTGCCCTCGAGCTCCTTGATGCGGCCCTCGATGAATCCCTGCCGCTCTCGCGCGGCCTCGTATTCCGCGTTTTCGGTCAGATCGCCCTTTTCCCGGGCATCTTTTATCGCCTGGATGACCGTCGGCCGCTCCACCGCCTTCAAGCGATTCAGTTCAGCCTTGAGCATCTCGGCACCACGCGCCGTAATCGGGATCGCCGCCATCGGAAATAAACCATGAGAAAAAACGAAGCCCCAGCACTGCCGGGGCCGACTGAGGATCACTTTACCGGCGCCCGCCCCCGCTGGCAAGCGCCGGCGAACCGGACACGCTAGGCCGAGCGGAGGTCCGAGCGCAGTTCGCGATGCAGCGACTGCAGGTCATATACCTCGAGCGCGGCCAGGTGCCGCATGCCCTCGACCGCCGCGCGCCCGCCGGCGATCGTCGTGTAGTAGGTCACTCGCTGCGCGAGCGCCGTGGTGCGGATCGAGCGCGAATCGGCAATGGCCGATCGCTTCTCGTCCACCGTCGTGATGACCAGGTCGATCTGTCCGTCCTTCAACAGATCGACGACATGCGGGCGGCCCTCCTTGACCTTGTTGATCGTGCGAACCGGAATCGAGGCTGCCGCGATCGCCGCCGCGGTGCCGCGCGTGGCCACGAGCGAATAGCCGAGCTCATGCAGCATCCGGGCCACTTCGACCGTCTTGGGCTTGTCGGAGTCCTTCACACTCAGGAACACGGTGCCGCTGGGCGGCAGCGTGGCGCCCGCGGCCAGCTGGGACTTGAACAGCGCCTCGCCGAACGTGCGGCCCACGCCCATCACCTCGCCGGTGGACCGCATCTCGGGGCCCAGCAGCGGGTCGACCCCTGGGAATTTGACGAACGGGAAAACCGCCTCCTTGACGGCGAAGTAGGAGCGCGACATCTCGACGCGGGCCCCCTGGTCGGCGAGCGAGCGGCCCAGCATGCAGCGGGCGGCGATCTTGGCGAGCGGCTGGCCGGTCGCCTTCGACACGAACGGCACGGTTCTGGAAGCGCGCGGATTGACCTCGAGCACGTGCACCACGCCCTGCTGGATCGCGAACTGCACGTTCATCAGCCCGACCACCTTGAGCGCGCGCGCCATCAGCTCGGTCTGCCGCTTCAGCTCCTCGATCGTGTGGGACGGCAGCGAGTACGGCGGCAGCGAGCAGGCCGAATCGCCCGAGTGCACGCCGGCCTGCTCGATGTGCTCCATCACGGCGCCGATCAGCACCTGGCGGCCGTCCGCGACGCAGTCGACGTCGACCTCGATCGCGTCATCCAGGAAGCGGTCCAGCAGGACCGGCGAGTCGTTCGATACCTTGACCGCCTCGCGCATGTAGCGCTCCAGGTCGCGCGGCTCGTGCACGATCTCCATCGCGCGCCCGCCCAGCACGTAGCTCGGCCGCACCACCAGTGGGTAGCCGATCTCCTCGGCCAGCCGCAGCGCGTCCGATTCGTTGCGGGCCGTCCGATTGGGCGGCTGCTTCAGCCGCAGCCGCTGCAGCAGCTGCTGGAAGCGCTCGCGGTCTTCGGCGATGTCGATCGAATCCGGCGAGGTTCCGACGATCGGTGCGCCTTCGGCTTCCAGGTCGCGCGCCAGCTTCAGCGGGGTCTGTCCGCCGTACTGCACGATCACCGCCTCGGGGCGCTCCCGGTCCAGGATCTCCAGCACGTCCTCCAGCGTCAGCGGCTCGAAATAGAGGCGATCGGAGATGTCGTAGTCGGTCGACACGGTCTCCGGATTGCAATTGACCATGATCGTCTCGAACCCGTCCTCGCGCAGCGCCATCGCCGCGTGCACGCAGCAGTAGTCGAACTCGATGCCCTGCCCGATCCGGTTCGGGCCGCCTCCCAGCACCACGACCTTGCGGCGGTCGGTCGGCTCGGCTTCGCACTCCTGCTGGTAGGTCGAGTACAGGTACGCGGTGGTGGTCGCGAATTCGGCCGCGCAGGTGTCCACCCGCTTGTAGACCGGGCGCACGCCGTGCGAGCGGCGCGCGCGCCGCACGTCGGCCGGCTTCACCGCGAGCAATCGCGCCAGGCGCGCGTCCGAAAAACCCATCCCCTTCAGCCGCAGCCAGTCGCCGGCCGACAGCGACGACAGCGCCCGTCCGGCCAGCCGCTGCTCGGTGCCCACCAGATCCTCGATCTCACCAAGGAACCACGGGTCGATCGCCGTCTTCTCGTAAACGCGCTGGCGGCTGATGCCGGCCCGAAACGCGTCGGCCACGTACCAGATCCGTTGCGGGCCCGGTTCGCCGATCTGCTCGATGATCTCCTCCGGGTTGGTCAGGCGCTCGTCCAGTCCGTCGGCCCCGATCTCCAGGCCGCGCAGCGCCTTCTGGAACGACTCCTGGAAGTTGCTGCCGATCGCCATCACCTCGCCGACCGATTTCATCTGCGTGGTCAGCGTATCGTCGGCCTGGGAGAACTTCTCGAACGCGAAACGCGGCACCTTGGTCACCACGTAGTCGATCGTCGGCTCGAACGAGGCCGGGGTGGCGCCGCCGGTGATTTCGTTCTTCAGCTCGTCCAGCGTGTAGCCGACCGCGAGCTTGGCCGCCACCTTGGCGATCGGAAAGCCGGTCGCCTTGGAGGCCAGCGCCGAAGAGCGCGATACCCGCGGGTTCATCTCGATCACGACCATCCGCCCGGTGGCCGGATCGACGGCGAACTGCACGTTCGAGCCGCCGGTGTCAACGCCCACCTCGCGCAGGATCGCGATCGCGGCGTCGCGCATCAGCTGGTATTCCTTGTCGGTCAGCGTCTGGGCCGGCGCCACGGTGATCGAGTCGCCGGTGTGGATGCCCATCGGATCGACGTTCTCGATCGAACACACGATGATGCAGTTGTCGTGGCGATCGCGCACGACCTCCATCTCGAATTCCTTCCAGCCGATCAGCGACTCCTCGATCAGCAGCTCGCGCGTCGGCGACAGATCGAGGCCGCGCTGGCAGATCGAGGTGAATTCCTCCATGTTGTAGGCGATCCCGCCGCCCGTGCCGCCCAGCGTGTAGCTCGGACGGATCACGGCCGGAAATCCGACCATCGCCTGCACCTGCAGCGCCTCCTGCAGCGAATGGGCGATTCCGGAGCGCGCCGATATCAGCCCGATCCGCGTCATCGCCTCCTTGAACTTCAGCCGGTCCTCGGCCTTCTCGATCACCGAGGGCGACGCCCCGATCAGCTCGACCCCGTAGCGCTCCAGCACGCCGTTTCGATACAGGTCCATCGCGCAATTGAGGGCGGTCTGCCCGCCCATCGTCGGCAGCACGGCCTGCGGCCGCTCGCGCGCGATGATCCGCTCCACCACCTGCCAGGTGATCGGCTCCACGTAGGTCACGTCGGCCATGTCCGGATCGGTCATGATCGTGGCCGGGTTGCTGTTGATCAGCACGACCCGGTAGCCCTCCTCGTGCAGGGCCTTGCAGGCCTGCGCGCCCGAGTAGTCGAACTCGCAGGCCTGCCCGATCACGATCGGGCCGGCGCCGATGATCAGTATCGTTTGAAGGTCCTGGCGGCGCGGCATGCTAGTGGGCTGCGTCGGCCAGATTCAGCTGATGCTCGACCAGCTCGATCAGCACGTGGATCACCTTGATATGCAGCTCCTGCACGCGATCGGCGAAACGCCCGGCCGGCGTACACACCTCGACCTGTGCCAGCTCCGCCAGCGGCGAGGCCGGCCGGCCCGTCAACGCAATGACCGGCATGGACAGCGAGCGCGCCGCCTCGGCCGCGGCCAGCACGTTGGCGCTGCTGCCGCTGGTGCTGATCGCCAGCAGCACGTCGCCCGCGCGCCCGTGCGCCTGCACGAAGCGGGCGAAGATCTGCGGGTATCCAAAATCGTTGGCCGTGCAGGTGAGGTGCCCCGGGTCGCTGATGGCCAGCGCTGCCAGCGGGCGCCGGTCGCGGCGGAAGCGGCCCGTCAGCTCCTCCGCAAAATGCATCGCATCGCACATCGAGCCGCCGTTGCCGCAGCTGTAGGCCCGGTTGCCCGCGATGAAGGCCTTTGCCAGCACGCCGCCGGCGGCCTCGATCGCGGCCAGCGCCGCGTCGTTGCGGCGCAAGCGCTCAAGGCCGCTCGCCGCTTCCTCGAGCGCGCTTCGGATCAAACCGCTGCCTTCGGTGCTCATCGTGAAGACTCCACTAACGTCGTTGCTGCATCAGTTGCACGAACCGGTCGAACAGGCCGCCGATGTCGTGCGGACCGGGGCTGGCTTCCGGGTGGCCCTGGAAGCAAAACGCCGGCCGGTCCGTGTGACGGAACCCCTGCAGGCTGCCGTCGAACAAGGACCGGTGGGTGACCTTGCAGTGGGCCGGCAGGCTGGCCGGGTCGACTGCGAAGCCGTGATTCTGCGAAGTGATCAGCACGCGCCCCGAATCCAGATCCAGCACCGGATGGTTGGCGCCGTGGTGGCCGAACTTCATCTTCAGCGTGCGGCCCCCGGCGGCCAGGCCCATGATCTGGTGGCCCAGACAGATGCCGAAGGTGGGATAGCCGCGCCCGATCAGCTGGCGCGTGGCCTCGATCGCGTAGCCGCAAGGTTCCGGATCGCCGGGACCGTTGGACAGGAATACGCCGTCCGGCCGCATCCGCTCGACCTCGCCGGCCGGCGTCTGGGCCGGCACGACCGTGACGCGACAGCCGCGCTCGGCCAGCCGCCGAAGGATGTTGCGCTTGATGCCGAAATCGTAGGCCACCACGTGCCAGCGCGGCTCGGACAGCGTGCCGTAACCACGGCCCGGCTGCCAGCCCGTCTCGCTCCAGTCGTACGGCTCGCGCGCCGACACGACCTTGGCAAGGTCCAGGCCGGCCATCCCCGGGAACGAGCGCGCCAGTTGCACCGCGGAGCGCTCGTCGCCGCCCGTAACGATGGCGCCGGCCTGCGAGCCCTTGTCGCGCAGCAACCGGGTCAGGCGGCGCGTGTCGATCCCGGCGAGGCCGACGACCGAGCGATCGATCAGGTACTCGTTCAGCGACTGGGTAGACCGGAAGTTCGAGACGCAGCGGGCCAGGTCCCGCACGATCAGCCCGGCCGCGTACACCCGCGACGACTCGTCGTCTTCAGGGTTGGCGCCGACGTTGCCGATGTGCGGATAGGTCAGCGTGACGATCTGGCGGCAGTAGCTCGGGTCGCTCAGGATCTCCTGGTACCCGGTCAGCGCCGTATTGAAAACGACTTCGCCGCAGATCGAGCCGGAAGCGCCGATGCTGACCCCCTGAAAGACGGAGCCGTCAGCCAGCGCAAGCAGCGCCGGCGGGCGGGTATCGTCGAACAGGCGGGCCAAACAGTCTCCTGGTCAGCAGGTCCGGACAACGCGGGCCGGTCGGGGCCGCCCAGCGCGACGATCGGCCCCCGAGCGGCGATATGCGGCAGCGCAGCGTGCCACCTCCATCGACCGAAGTGACCGCTCGCCGCCTTAAACTGCTGAATTATACCGGCCGCGCGCCGGCATCCGGCCTGCGCGGGTTTAGGTACGTCCCGCGTGCTCGTGCTGCCGATCCCACACGGCTCCAGGACCCCTGCGGTCCCGGTCGCCACACTAGTGCTGGCGCTGGCCAGCACGATCGTATTTTTCGTGTTCGCGCCGCTCGACCGAACCGCGCTGAGCGCGGCTGTCGACTTTTACGTGGACAGTGGCCTGGCGGCGACGGAGCTGCCACGCTACCGGGAATACCTGGCGCAAACCGCCGACCCGGACGCGGTCGGCCGCATGCTGCAGTTGGAACACGCGGTCGGCCCTGCGACCGGCAAGCCGACTGACCCGGCGCGCGCGCTCGAGGTGCTGCACGGCGACCGCAGGTTCGAGCGGGGCCTGCACGCCGACAAGGTCGTTACTCAATCGGAGCCGGGCTACGAACAGTGGAAGCGCGACCGTCAGCGGTTCGACGAATTGACGCGCTCCGCGCTCAGCGAGCGGATGGCACTGTCCGCACAGAGCTGGCGCGAGCCGTGGCGCCTGGTCACGTACCTGTGGCTGCACCCGACGGCACCCCTGTGTCTGACCAACCTGCTGGTGTTGCTGCTGGTGGGCCCGTTCGCGGAGGCCTCGGCGGGTGCGGCGCTATTCCTGCTGTGCTACCTGGGCGGGGGCGCGGTCAGCGGCGTCGTGAACCTGCTTTTTTCCGGCCGGGCCGCCGCCGGAGACTGGGGCGCGCTGGCCGCACTGGCCGCAATGCTGGCGGTCTCGGTCGGAACCCGATCGATGTCCGGTCGGCTGATCGCGAGTCGGCGCCCGACACTGGTGCCGGGGATCGCCGCGCTGCTGGTGGTGGTCGCAGTGGAGGTGCTGCGCTGGGCGCTGGTCGGGCGCTCAGCAACCGATCTGTCGGCCGACGTGTCCGGCGCTGCGTTCGGAGGCGCGCTGGCGTGGACCTTCAAGCTGCACGATTCGCGCCGGGTCCGGGCTCTGACTGCGCGCGCGCGCCCCCGCGCCCATCCCGTCGATTCCAACGGTCTCAAGGAATCGGCATTGGCGCGGCAGGCGCGGGAAGCCGCCACGCGGATGGAAACGCGCCGCGCGACTCAGCTTTACAAGGAACTGGCCGACCTGGAGCCGCGGCACGTCGAGCACCTGTCCGCCTACTTGAACACGGCGCTGCTCGGCCCGGACGAGACTGCGCTGCAGGATGCGGCGCTGCGCCTGCTGTGGCTGCGTTCCAAATCGCACTCGGACCAGCTACGCAAGGCCTTCCTGCAGCTGACCCAGCCGAAAGTGCTGAAGGTGCTTCCGATCGACGAGCATTTGCGGCTTGCGCGCCGGCTGGTCAAGCTGCACGAGGATGCGGCGGCGCTGAAGGTGCTCGATGCGATCCTGTCCGACAACCACCTGCGCGAGCTGTACGCACGCCAGCTCGCCGACTGCCTGCTCGGCATTTACACCGGCTACGTGCGGCGGCGCCTGACCACGCTGGCCGAAACGATCCAGTCGCGCCTGACCCAGTACTTCGAGGCGACGAATGACCTGGGCGGCCTGCCTCCAGCAACGCGTCCACCGACCACGCTGTTCACGTCGATACCGCGCTCCAACACACGCTTTCCTCCGCGCGGCTAGGCCCTGGCGGGAATCACCGGATGGCGCCGTCGCGGCGCAGCTGATCGATCTGCCCGCGGGTCACGCCGATCGACTCGAGCACCTCGCCGGTATGCTGGCCCAGTGCCGGCCCGAGCCAGCGCGTCGCGCCCGGCGTCTGCGACAGCTTGGGCACCACGGCCGGCACCTTCAGCGGCGTACCGTCGGCCAGCGCCTGCTGTTCGATCATCGCGCGCGCCGAAAACTGAGGGTCGACGAACATGTCGGCCACCGAATAGATGCGCGAGGCCGGCACCTGGGCCTGCTCCAGCACGGCGAGGGCTTGATCGATCGGGTGACGGCTGCACCAGTGCTGGATTGCCGCGTCGATTTCGGCCGCACGCGGCACACGGCCGTCGTTGTGCGCCAGCTGCGGGTCGGCGCCGAGATCCGGGCGGTCGACGGCCCCCATCAGCCGCTTGAAGATCGCGTCCCCATTGCCGCCCACGACGATCGCAGCGCCGTCCCGGCAGGTGTACGTGTTGGACGGCACGATTCCCGGCAGCGAGGTGCCGGTGCGCTCCCGCACGACCCCGAAGCGGTCGTACTCGGGCACCGCGCTTTCCATCATGTTGAACACCGATTCGTACAGCGCGACATCGACCATCTGCCCGCGCCCCTGACCCGCTCCGCCGGTCGCGTCGCGGTGTCGCAGCGCCATCAGCGCGCCGATCACCCCGTGCAGCGCCGCAATCGAATCGCCGATCGAAAGCCCGATCCGCACCGGCGGGCGGTCCGGGTGGCCGGTCACGTGACGGATCCCTCCCATCGCCTCGCCGATTGCCCCGAAGCCGGGCCGATCGCGCATCGGCCCGGTCTGTCCATAGCCCGACAGCCGCACCATGATGGTGGCCGGATTGAGCTCGGCGAGTTGCGGGTAACCGAGCCCCAGCCTTTCCAGCACGCCGGGACGAAAGTTCTCGATCACGATGTCGGCCCGCACCGCGAGGTTGCGCGCCTGCACCGCCCACCACAGCGAAGTGCCCTCGTGCAAGTAGCGCCAGCGCCGCAACGGGTCACCGCCATCCGGATCCTCGACCTTGATGACCTCCGCGCCGAACTCGGCCATCATCCGCGCCGCGAAAGGACCGGCGATCAGCGTGCCGAGCTCCAGCACTTTGACGCCGTCAAGGGGCGCAGTCATTCGACGCGCCTGTCCAGCATCGCCTGGGCGATCGTGTTCACGTCCGTGTACTCCAGCTCGCCTCCGGCCGGCACCCCGCGCGCAAGGCGCGTCACCTTGATGCGCGGATCGCGCGCGCGGGCCAGCTCCGCGACGTAATGCGCGGTGGCGTCGCCTTCCGGCGTGAAGGACGTGGCCGCGATCAGCTCGCGCACCACGCCATCGCCGACCCGCTCGAGCAGCCGGTCCAACTGGATCTCGCGCGGCCCCACGCCATCCAGCGGCGACAGTCGCCCCAGCAGAACGAAATACAGGCCCGAGTACGCGAGCGACTGCTCGATCACCAGCTGATCGGCCGGCGACTCGACCACGCACAGCAGGCCCGGATCGCGCTTCGGATCGGCGCAGGTCTCGCACAGCGGCCGCTCGCTCAGGGTGTTGCAGCGCGCACAGTGACCGACCCGATCGACCGCGTCCAGCAAGGCATGACCCAGCGCAGTGGCCAGCGGGCGGTCGAACTGCAGCAGATGAAAGGCGATCCGCTGCGCCGACCTCGGCCCGATTCCGGGCAGCCGTTTCAGCGAATCGACAACAGCATCAAGCGAAGGTCCGAGTTTCACCCGGAATTCAAAACGGCAGCTTGAAGCCGGGCGGCAGCGGCAGCCCGGTGGCGATCGAACCCATTTTCTGCTGCGTCATCTCGTCGGCCCGCCGTGACGCGTCGTTGAACGCCGCCGCCACCAGGTCCTCCAGCATGTCGCGGTCTTCTCCCAGCAGGCTCGGGTCGATCGTGACGCGCCGCACCTGGAACTTGCAGGTCAGCACCACCTTGACCAGCCCGGCCCCCGACTGCCCCTCGACCTCGGTCGCGGCCAGCTCTTCCTGCAGGCGCTTCATGTTCTCCTGCATCTTCTGCGCCTGCTGCATCAATCCGGCCAGTTGGTTCTTCATAGTCGGCTCATCCACGGTGCTCATGTGTCCTGGATCGGTTTGATCGAAGCCGGGTCCACGCTGGCCCCGAAATTCTCGATCAATTCTCGCACGAAGGGGTCGGCGTAGATCGACTCCTCGGCGCGCCGCTGCCGCTGCGCGCGGGCCTCCTCGTTCAGGCCCGCCGCGGTCGGCCCCTGCGTGGCGCCGATCTCGGCCGAAATCCGCACCGGCCGCCCGAAGTACTCGGCGAGCGCCCGGCCAGCTTCAGCTTCTGCACGAGCGCGGGCCAGTCCAGATCTTCATCCACCCCGGCCGGCGCCTGCGGTCCGGCTCGGCCGGCCGCGCTCGCGGACGGCGTCGGCGTCGCGTCCGGCTCGTGACGCGGCGCCGGCGCGGCGGTGCGCGGCGGACGCGGCGCGTTCAGCGCGGCGCTGCGGTTGGCCGCGGGCGCGGCGGCCGCCACTTCGGGCTGGAAGGCCAGCATCCGCAGCAGCGTCATCGTGAATCCCGCGTATTCGTCCGGCGCCAGGCCCAGGTCGTTGCGCCCATGCAGCGCGATCTGGTAGTACAGCTGCACCTCGTCGGGCGTGAGCCGCTGCGCCAGGCGCCCGACATCGGCATCCGTCGGGTCGCCCTGCCCGTCGCCGGCGATCTGCTGGGCCAGCGCGATCCGGTGCAGCAGACTGGCGAGGTCGCGCAATGCCTGCGCAAACGACAGGCTTCGCTCGGCCATCGCATCGGCCAGCGCCAGCAGACGGGCCGCGTCGCGCTCGAGCAGCGCGTCGAGCAGCTGCACCAGCAGCGTCGAATCGATCGCGCCCAGCATCTGGTCGACCGCCTGCGCGTCGACACGTCCGCCGCTGTAGGCGATCGCCTGGTCCAGCAGCGACAGCGCGTCGCGCATGCTGCCGCGCGCCGCGCGTGCCACCGCCTGCAGCGCCGCCGGCTCGGCCTCGACCTGCTCGGCCTGCGCGATCTGGCCCAGGCGCTGCGCGATCGCCTGCGGGGTCACCTGCTTCAGATTGAACTGCAGGCAGCGCGACAGCACGGTCACCGGAATCTTCTGCGGGTCGGTGGTGGCCAGGATGAACTTGACGAAATCGGGCGGCTCCTCGAGCGTCTTGAGCATCGCATTGAAGGCATGCGTGGTCAGCATGTGCACTTCGTCGATCGTGTAGACCTTCACGCGCGCATCGACCGGCGCGTAGATCGCGCGCTCCAGCAGCTGCGTCATCTCGTCCACGCCGCGATTGCTGGCGGCGTCCATCTCGATGTAGTCGACGAAGCGGCCCGCGTCGATCGCGCTGCAGACCCGGCACGCGTTGCACGGCGTCGCGGTGATGCCGCCCTGCCCATCCGGACCGACGCAGTTCAGCGCCTTGGCCAGGATGCGGGCGATCGTCGTCTTGCCGACGCCGCGCGTGCCGGTGAACAGGTACGCGTGGTGCAGCCGCTGGTGCTGCAGCGCGTGCGTCAGCGCGCGCACCACGTGGTCCTGGCCGATCAACGACTGGAAGTCGCGCGGCCGCCACTTGCGGGCAAGAACCTGGTAGGTCATCGATTATGGATGGTACCGTCTTGCCCGAGCCGGCCGAGCGCATCGCCGGTGACGCGGCAGATACGCCAGTCGGGCAGCAGCTCGGCGCCGATCGAACGGTAGAAGTCGATGGCGCGCTCGTTCCAGTCGAGCACCGCCCACTCGAAGCGGCCGCACCGGCGCGTCACCGCGATCGATGCCAGGTGCGCGATCAGCTCACGGCCGATGCCGCGCCGGCGCGCGCCGGGAACCACGTACAGGTCTTCCAGGTACAGGCCGCGCCGTCCCAGGAAAGTCGAAAAGTTATGAAAGTACAACGCAAAGCCGACCGCTTCGGCACCATCCCACGCGATCAAAGCCTCGATCACCGGCCGGCTGGCGGCCAGCTCGTCGCGGATCTGCTCTTCGGTGGCCACCACCTGGTGCTCGAGTTTCTCGAAGCGGGCCAGGTCGCGCACCAGCGACAGCAGCACCGCCGCGTGCTGCGGCCGCGCCGCCTCGATGCGCAGCGAGCTGTCGATGTCGTTCATGGTCCGAAGGTCGGAAAAGGCGAGCCTGATCCTCGGCACTCGGGGAATTCCGCTATGGCTGCTTCGTTCCCGACCTGACCAGGTTCACGGCGCCTCGATGCGAGGGGGCCCGCCGCTGTCGATCTTATCAGCGCCGGGGCCAGAGCCGATTTCGACCAGCGAGCCGTCGGACAGCACCAGCGCCGTACGGATCGGACGGCCCGGCCACAACGAGGCGATCGCCTGCGCATAGCGGGCCAGCTGCCGCTCGTAGCCGGCGCGCTCCGCCTCCAGCCAGCGCCATTTGTAATCGAGAATCCACACGGTCTGGCCGAGCTCGACCAGGCGGTCGATCCGCAGGTTGTCGCCGCGCGCGTCGACCAGCTCCAGCTCGCTCCAGGCCGCGACGGACGGCCCGAAAAATCGCTTCAGCACCGCCGATCCGGTTACCCGCTGCGCGGCCTGCAGCACTTCGCGCACCTGCTCCGGGCTGAGCGCATAGTCGGATCCGATCCGGTCCCGGAGATTGAAGTCGGGCTCCGATGCGCGCTCGAGCAGCGCATGCCAGGCCTGGCCCATCCGTATCGCGTCGGACTCGCCCCCGGCCACGCGCTGGCCCGTGGGCAGTGGCTGCGGCCGAAACTCGGCGAAGCTGCGCTCGAAAGCGCCGGCGGTGAACGGCAGCGCCTGCTGGCGCCAGGCGTCCGCGCGCGGCGGGGCGGCCGTGGCCGCCGCCTGCAGCCGCTGATACCAGTTGTCCGGGGCACTGCGCTCGCCGCTGCCGGAGACGATCAGCACCTGGCTGGCACGAGTCATCGCCACGTACATCAGGTTCCAGTCTTCCTGGGCGCGCTGCTCGCGGTCGGCCTCGCGCCAGCGCCGCCGGGCCGATCCGATCCGCCCGGCGCGACCGATCAGCGAGAAGTGCTCCGGCGCCGACAGCTCCGGCGGCCAGTTCAGCAGCACATCGTAACGGTCGGGCGGACCGTCGTCGGCGCGTGCGTCGGCGATGGCGACGATCGCTGCCTCCAGTCCCTTGGCGCCGTGAATCGTCATCAGGCGCACCGCGTCGTCCGACAGCGCCACGCCTTCGTCGATCGTCTCCGCATCCTTCTCGCGGATCCACTGCAGATCGTCCAGAAAGCGCGTCAGGGTCGGGAAGCGGCCCGCATCCAGCGTCAGTGCAAGCTGCAAAAACGCATCGAAGTTGGCTTGCACCTGCACGCCGCGCTCGCGCGGCATGCTCGCCGCATAGCGCGCGCGCAGGTCGGCCTGGTAAAAGACCCGGTCCAGCAGATCGTGCACCGGCAGCACGCCGGCGACCTGCAACCATCCGCCCAAGAGCTTGCGGGCCCGCTCCAGCCCGGCGCCCGGCTCGGCGAGCGCAGCCAGGCGTGACCACCAGGTCGCTCCCGCGCTCGAGGCAAGCCTCAGCAGGTCCTGATCGGTGCAGCCGAACACCGGTGAACGCAGCGCGTGCGCCAGGCTCAGATCGTCCTCGGAGCACAGGAATTCGAGCAGCGCTACCAGGTCCTCGATCTCGGCCCGCCCCAGCAGGCCGCCGCGACGGTCCGACAGCGTGGGTATGCCCGCGTCCCGGAAGGCGCGTTCGAGCGAAGCCATGTGAGTACGGCGCCGCATCAGCACGACCGCATCGCTCCAGCGCGCGGCCCGCTTGGCCGGGCCGCCGCTGTCCCCCACCTCCACCTGCAGGCGGCCGACCCAGTGCGCGATCTCGGCCGCGAGCAGCCGGCCCTCCTCTTCGTGGGGATCGGCGCGCGGGGCCGCGCGGGGCTGGCTCAGCACATCACGCAGCACCGGATCCGATGGCACCGATGCCGCAGAGCCGGGTGCCGCGCTCTGCGATCGGCCCCGCGACGGCTCGGGAAGCGGCAGCAGCACGAAGTGCCCGTCGACCGGGACGCGCGAGCTCTGCGCCTGGTACAGCGGGTTGCGGTCCGCGAACACCGAATCCAGCATCGACACCAGCGCCGCAGGGTTGCGCAGCGTCACGTTGGTCCGAAGGGTCGCTGCGCCATACCGTTGTGCCAGCACCTTGCGCGCCGCGTCGAACACGCGCGGCTCGGCACGCCGGAAGCGGTAGATCGATTGTTTGGGGTCGCCGACCACGAAAACGGTCGGACGATCCGAATCGCCTTCGTAGGCGTCGAGCCAGCATTGCAGCGCTCTCCATTGCAGCGTGCTGGTGTCTTGAAATTCGTCCACCAGCAGATGCCGGTAACGCGAATCCAGGTTCGCGTGCATGAACGCGGCGGTCGATTCATCGCGCAGCAGTCGATCCGCATGCCACTCGATGTCGGTGAAGTCCAGCACATTGGCATTGCGTTTGCGCCGCTCGTAGGCCTGCAGCAGCCGCGCACCGCAGCGCAAGCCGCACTCGTTCATCCGCAGCGCGTCCCATTCGACCTCGGCCGCGCGCACGCCGCGCACGATGTCGATCGCCTCGGCCCATCGCGCGGGGTAAGGGTCTGCGTGACCGGGCTGCGGCCCGGCTACGCGGACCGCTTCGCCGGGCTGGAGCCGCGGCAGGCGCGGAGCCAGAGCCTTCGGTTCGAAGTCCTTCAACGGCTCGCCGTTGCGCGTCAGCAGCAGATCGCTCGCGCGTGCCAGGTCCTGCAGCGGATCGGCCGGCTCGCCCAGGAACGAGCGGGCCGCTTCGATTGCCTTCAGCAGGGTCTTCGTCGGGCGCTGCGCACTCTGCCAGCACGTCAGTAGCGCCCGCAGCGCCTCGATGAAGCGCGGCTGCCGCAGGATCTCGCCCGGGTGGCGCGACGCCGAAAAGCCGCCGGCGCGCAATACCTCGCGCATCGGCTCGCAGGCACGATCGATGGCCTGCACCGGATCGGCGCCGCCGAAGCTCCACCACTCGGCGCGCTTGTCCAGGAAGTTGCGCAGCAGCCGGTCGGTGCTGAAGTCGCCGATCCGGGTCACCAGCTCCTCGTAGTCCGAAAGCGCCTGCGTATCGGCCTCGAGCAGCTCGCCGGCAAATTCGTTCCAGGCTTCGTCCACCAGCCGCCGCGGCGCCTCCAGCAGATCGGCCGACTGCGCGACACCGCTTCCGAGCGGGGCGCGCCGCAGCAGCCGCCAGAACCAGCCGTGAAAGGTCTCGATGCTCACGCTCTGCTCGGTCGAGGCGACCCGTTCGTACAGCCCGCGCGCCGCCGGCAGCGCCTGCTGCGCCTGCGCGCCGCTCAAGCCCCGCTGCGCCAGCAGCGCCCGCGCATCGTCCGGATCGGCGCGCGCCAGCGCCGCCAGATCCTGCAGCAGCCGCTGCCGCATCTGCTGCGCGGCCCGGCGCGTGAAGGTGATCGCCAGGATCTGCGCCGGCGCCGCGCCGGCCAGCAGCAGGCGCAAGATCCGTCCGACCAGCAGCCAGGTCTTGCCGCTGCCCGCGCAAGCCTCGACCACCGCGCTGGCACCCGGGTCGAGCGCGCGCTGCACGAATCGCTCGTGCGACACCGGCTCGCCATCCCACAGGTACTCGCTCATCGCAACGTCATCTGTCGCCCCACTCGCCGCGGCGGCACAGTCCGCGCATTTCGCAGCGCGAGCAGGTCGGTTCGACGCCGATCGCAGCCATCCCCGTGCCGCCGGCGATCCGGGCCAGGTCGGCGCGCAGCCGCTGGTCGACCAGGCGCACCCACCGGCCCAGCGGCTCGGCCGCCGGGATCTGTTGCACGGTGGCGAAACGGCGATCCGGGTCGGCGGAGCGCTCGAAGCTCAGGTAGCTCGCGGCGGTGACGCCAGCGCCCAGCGCCAGCGCGTACAGCGGCAGCTGGATGTCTTCTCCGGGATCGGCCGCGGCTGCACGCACCGCCCGGTGCGAGCGCGCCTTGTAGTCGATCACTTCGCGATCGATCACTTCGCGGTCGGCATCGCCGCGCACGTCGATGCGGTCGATTCGTCCGGAAAGCTCGATCGCGCGCGACGGATCGATCGGCAGCGTCACCTGGAACTGGGCTTCGGCCGACTGCAGGCGCCAGCCGGCCGCCGCACGCTGGCGCAGCCACTGCACGTAGCCGGGAATCAGGTCGAGCATGCGCCGGCGGTAGCCGATCAGCGCGGGGCGCTCGCGCAGATCGCGGCCGAACATCTGCTGCGTGATCTGCTCCAGCGTCCGCTGCAGCTCCGGATCCGCCATCCGCTGCAGTCGCTCCGCATCGAAGTCGAGGTGCAGCCGATGCAGGATCGAATGCAGCGCGATGCCCAGGTCGCGCTTGTCGGGCGTCTCGGCCACCCACTCGCGCCGACGCAGCCCGAGCAGGTGGCGCGCATAGAACTGGTAAGGGCAATCGACCAGGCTCTGGCAGGCGCCGACGCTCAGGCCATCCGGAAGCCTGTGCGGAGCGCACGGAGCAGGCCTGTGCGGGGTCCGCGCTTCCACGGTTCGACGCGGCGGCTCGAACCAGATCACCGGATCGGCCCAGCCCGCTTGCCCGGCCATCACGCGCAGCCGATCCAGCCACGTCGAAAGCGCAAGCGGTTCATCGCCCTCGCGCACGCGCCAGGTGGCCGCCACGCGCGGCACCGAGCACAGCAGCGTTGCCAGTTCGACCGCCTGGGCGCGATGCAGGTCGGCCGCCGTGGCCAGGCCCAGGTCGCGCCGCACGCCCGCCGACATCAGCACGCCGGGTTCGGTTCCGGAGGGCAGGTGCCCGGCATCGACGCCGATCAGGACCGCCGCCTCGAACCCGCGCAGGCAGGCGCCACCGAGCGAGGTCATCACGACCGCGCTTTCGACACCCGGGTCGGAGGCATTCGTGTTTTCGAAATGCTGCGCCAGCAGTTCGCGAAACGCCGCCAGCGGCATCCGCGCGTCGCTGCCCGTCACGCTCTCGTGCAGCTGTCCGAGCTCGCGCAGCACGTCGCGCCCGACCGGATCGCGCGCCAGCGCTTCGCGCATGCCGAGGGCATCGAGCGAGGCGTCCAGCCCGCTCGATCGCGCCCAGGCCACCGGCCAGTGCAGCCGCGCCCGCCACCCGGTCGATCACGCGCGCAACCGCCACGCGCTCCGCTTGGCCCCACAGCACAAACGGCGAGCGCAGCCAGTCGAGCAGGTCTCGTATCCGGAAGTCAGCCCCGGCCAGCTCCAGCCAGCGCATCACGGCGGCGGCGGCGCTGGTGGTCGACAGCTTCCAGCCGGCCCGGTCGGCGACCAGGATGTCGGCCCGCTCCAGCAGTGCGCGCACGCGCCGTGCGGTCAGCCGGTCCAGCGCAACCAGCGCGATGCGCTCGACCCCGCTGCGCAACCAGGCCTCGACCTCTGATGCAGCGGCGCCGGCCTCCTGTTCGAGCGAGCCGGTCGCCAGGATCCTCAGGCGGGGTGCGCTTCGGGTGCGGGCCGCCTCGCAACGATCCGCGATCGGTGCCGGCGCCGGGTCCGGATCGGCCAGCTCGGGCCACGTCAGCGCGAGCCATCCGTGGGCCGACATCGCCGCCGACAGGTCGCCCAGCACTGCGCATACCGGATGGGCAACGGCACGGTCCTTCAACAACACCTGTTGCCAGTCGGGCAGCCCGAACGGCGCCAGCACTGCGAGCGGGCCGTCGACGCGCTCGAGGCAGCGGGCCCACAGCTTCAGCATCCGGCCGGCGCCGAATTGCGCGGTGCAGTGCGCCCTCCACAAATGCAGCACCAGTTGAGCCTGTGCGCTGGCCGCCATCGCGGCGCGTCTTTGAAAATGGCGCGCCACGCTGTCGCGCCAGCGCCCCTCGAAAGCCTGATCGCGGCCGACGGCGGCCAGTGTGAGCTCGTCGCCAAGCCGGGACAGCTCGGCCGCCAGCGACCAAAGCGCCCCGGGTCGATCGCCGAAGGCCTCGCGTGCCCAGGCGCTGGCACGCAGCGCCTCGAACAGCTCGAGCAGACGCGGGGTCTGGGGCCCCGCCGGCATGCCGACCCAGCGCTCCAGCGTCGCGATGCGCGGCGCCACCAGCGCGCCGTTGCCGCCCAGCGCGCGGTGCAGTGCAGCGCGCAACCAGGGCCCGTCGGAGACCCTGGGCACCAGCACCGTGAGCGCTCGCAGATCGCGGGCGGGCAGGCCACAGCGCGCGCCGAACTCGAGCAGCCGCGAGGCGGCGGCATCCCACCAGCGGCCGTCGAGCGGCGCGTTGGCCGTCTCCCACGTCACTGCAATCGGTCTCCCGGAATCCGGCCAAGCGGCCCGCAAAGTGTTAACATACGCGCTCAGCACGCCGGTCGTGACCGCGTGACCAGCAGGCGCAGTGAACGGTACAGCCCCACCGGTGTCGTTCCCCCCGGCGTACGGCAGAAAGCGGCCCCCTTGTTGTGCGTCTCCGTGGCCGGGAGATCGGGCCGAAAGGCAGAAGCGCTCCGGCGTTTCGGGTTATCCAGGATGTCCGATGAGTGAAATCAAGTACGTCAGTGACGCTTCGTTCGACCTGGATGTATTGAAGGCGTCCGGCCCGGTGCTGGTTGACTACTGGGCGGAATGGTGCGGCCCGTGCCGCGCCATCGCGCCGCTGGTGGCGGAGATCGCCAACGACTACGACGGACGATTGACCGTGGCCAAGGTCAACGTGGACGAGAATCAGGCCACCCCGGCCAAGTACGGCATTCGCGGCATCCCGACCTTGATGCTGTTCAAGAACGGAACCGTGGTCGGAACGCGGGTTGGTCAACTGAAGAAACCTGAGCTGGTCGCTTTTATCGACAGTAATCTCTAAAGTTGGTCGCGACGGGCGGCAAGGGCCGCCCGCCGCATCCTCGCGGGCCCGCAGGTCGCCCGGTCCGCTGCAACCCTCCGGCGCAAATCCCGCGCGCCCGTTCAACCGCAATCCTCGCGACAAACACCCCTCCGACAGTCAACCTTCCCGATAGACCCCTCCATGCAACTTTCCGAACTCAAAGCGCTCCACGTGTCCGCGCTGCTTGAAATGGCCGCCGGTCTGGAAATCGACAACGCCAACCGGATGCGCAAGCAGGAATTGATGTTCGCGATCCTGAAGAAGCGCGCCAAGTCGGGCGAGCCGATTTTCGGGGACGGGACCCTGGAGGTGCTGCCCGACGGGTTCGGCTTCCTGCGCTCGCCCGAGACGTCGTACCTGGCCAGCACCGACGACATCTACATCTCGCCGTCGCAGATCCGCCGCTTCACGCTGCACACGGGCGACTCGATCGAGGGTGAGGTCCGCACGCCGAAGGACGGCGAGCGCTATTTCGCGCTGGTGAAGGTCGACAAGGTCAAC
>WNFP01000453.1_pt1 | contig 32404 bp, 32 predicted proteins | sample 5400201 | NCBI WGS metagenome assembly WNFP01 (sample SAMN13153355, study PRJNA577476) | soil metagenome | isolation source: 115 cm saprolite under Madrone tree | place: USA:California | collected 2016-06-14 | reverse complement strand
CGAGCCGAGCGCGTCGAGCACCGCCCATTCATCGATCGATTCATCGGCGGCGACCCGTTGCACCGTCTCCAGCGCAAAGCTTCCGGCGAACACCCCGAGGCGTCGGAATACGGTTTGCTGCGATGGGGTTAGCAGACTGTGGCTCCATTCGAGTGCCCCCCGGAGCGTCTGGTGCCGCGGCAGTGCCAGCCGGTTGCCGCTCGTCAGCACGCGAAAGCGCTCGCCCAGGCGACGCAGTAGACCCTCTATACCGAGCAAAGGCACACGCGCCGCCGCCAGTTCGATCGCTAACGGGATGCCGTCGAGCCTGCGGCAGATGTCGCTCGCCGCGGCGACGTTATCCGCGGCGAGCGCGAAGCGCGGATCGGCGGCCCGGGCTCGTGCCTCGAACAGCGCCACGGCACCGGCCCGCCGCGCCGCGTCGACCGTTTCTTCAGCGGGTAGCGCGAGCGCGTCGAGGCGGAATACCTGCTCGCCAGCCGAGTAACTCATTCTTGGTGACTACACGGTCGCGACGCTCGATCAGCGCCAGCAGCACATCGAAGGCCCGTGCGCCCAGCTTGGTCGGCTCACCGTCGACGAGGAACCGGTGCGTTTCGGACTGCACCACGAAACGGCCGAAGGCGAAATCGCCGGAGAGGGATCGGCCAGTCACCGAAGTCTCATGTCGAGAATAGGTGGCGAGGATACGCGGATCGCCTACAAGGGCATCGTTCTGCAAGCCCTCGAATTGATGGCTCGCCCGGCAAGATTCGGAAGCCACGATCCCTTGGTTCGTAGCGCACCTCCGACGTGACCGTGATCACGCTTACCGGATTCATGGTCGAAGCCGACGCACAACACAGCCGTCAACCTCGCCGGCACGCGCTCAGGCTCGCCTCGATGTTCCTGCGGGATCAGGCGTCGGCGTTGTTGGTGAATCCGAACGGGTGCAGAATTCCAATTATCGAGGCCAGGGACGAGCGGCCTTGCACGTATCGGCCCAATTGGGGAGGAGCGACATGTCAAGGTTTCGAGTTGTCACGACCGCACTTGGTCTTGCTCTCGGTGTGCTGACGGCGGCGCCCGCAGCTGCGTGGGACCGCGGCGAAGTCGATGTGCTGGCAGTGCTGCCGGACGCTAGCCCCGGCCAACCCAGCAGCGTCGAAGGCCTGACGGTGGGTCCAGACGGCAATATCTACGTACCGACGTTCGGGTTCAACGCCAAAGGCGCGCTGACCGGCAACGCCGTCCTCTACGTGATCAGGCCGGACGGCAAGTTGCTGCGCCAGGTCACTATCGCCAATTCAAGTCCCCACATGCTGGGATTGGCGTTCAATCCGGTCACTGGATTCCTGCTGGTGCTCGACTTCGGAGCCGGCAAGGTTCTGCGTGTCGATCCGACCACCGGCGCCTCGTCGGTTTTCATGGGCCCGATCGCCGGCTCCGGCCTTAACGCGTTGACGTTCGACAGAGTCGGCAACGTCTACGTCTCCGACTCCTTCAACGGCGTCATCTGGAGAGTCGGTCCGAACGGCGGGTCGCCGACGGCCTGGAGCAACGATCCGCTGCTCGGCCCCGGAACCGCGGACGGCATTGCGGTCGACCAGCACGACAATCTCTGGATCTGCGCCAACCAGGAAGACGACATCATCGTGGTCGACAAGACCGGCAAAGTGATCGCGAAACTGGGCGACTTCAACGGGATCGACGAACGCGGCGTCGCGCGCGGCCTTCTGTTTCCGGCGAGCCCGGCCTTCAGCCTGGACGGCAAAACGCTCTACGTGTCGAATCTGACGCTTTACCTGCCCTATGCAGGCGCGGAGCCGGCCGTGGATTCGGCCTGGACCCTGAGGGTCCAGCACTTTACGGTCTCGAAGATGGCAGCGGTGATCCCGGAGTTCGACGGCGGGAACTGACGATCCGGACAGGCGTACTCGGCGCTCGATCTGGATGATTTGGGCCGGGTTCACGGTGGCCCTCGTCTGGGCTTGGGTTGTCGCGCCGATTCGCGAGTCCACGGATGCAATCCCCTGGCTAATGAAGGCGCCGCTGATCGCTCTTTACCTGATGTGGCCCCTCTGGCAAGGCGGAAGGTTCGTGTTGCAGAAGATGCGCGAAGCTCCGCTCGCAGCCTGGCAGGGACGCTACTACGCATTCGGGAACTTCCAGATTCGAGTGCTGGTCGACGAGGACGACCGGCTGTTAATCGTGGCCACCGACGTATTGGATGCGCTGGGCATCGAGGGACGCGGCCGCCAGGCCGAGCGCATCCGGGCAATTGTGGGCGGCGATGGTCTCCGCACAGTGCCAGGGACGGGGCAATTGGCTTTCACCGAGATGGGCATGCAGGCGTGGCTGGAGCGCAGCTCGCGCCGCGACGTCGCACGCTTCGCGCTGTGGTTGCGCACGCAGGTCAGCGAGCCGCATCGTCGTATGCTGGAGCGTGGGATGGGCAATTAGAATGTGGCGTTTCATCGAATCAAGCATGAAACGTGACTCCTCCCGCGAGGAGAAACAGGCACGATGAAGAAGATCGCGATTGTGCTGGTGATTCTGGTTCTTGCGCTGCTCGCCGTGGTACTGCTTCAGTCGAGCGATATTGCCATCATCGTAAACGGGCAGAGGCTCGTTGGGCCAGCAAAGCTCGCCACCGAAGGCTGGGGCGTGCTGGTGGCGATCGTAGCGCTCTTCAGCGTGGCGATCCTGCTTGTTTTCGTGTTCGCCGGAGTAGGACTGATTGTCCTCGGTGTGTTGGTGCTTGCAGGTCTGCTGGCGGTCTGGTTCGCCTTTCCATTTCTGCTGCCACTCTTGATCCCGCTGTTCCTTGTCTGGATCTTCGTCGCAGCCGTGCGCAGGAGCACCCAATCCGGTGCGTGAGGTGGACGCCGTCCGCTCCGATCAACGCGGTCGCTCGCGGAGCCGTTTTGCAGCGGGCGGTCAGGAATGCAACTTGAGTCCAACCTCAAAGCGTGCGTCGTAGCCCTCGGTGGCGCCAGACAGCGTCAGCATCAGGCTGCGGCCGTCATCCTGAAAGATGCCGTCCCCGCCATTTCTCGTCCTGGGTCTTTCCCGTTGGGGGTAGGCGATATGCCGATGCGCCTGATCCGTGATTGCGTCGTCGAAGTAGAGTTGTGAGGTCCATTGCAGGGCTCGCGCCGCATCCGGTCCCGTGCGGATCTTGCAATGGATATGCACCGTTCGCCCCGGATACCAGCCGGGATAGATCGTCACAAAGCGCACGGACCCGCTCGCGTCCGTCACCTGGTAGCCGCGCAGGAATCGGGACCCCAGCGTCCTGAAGGGACGCTCGCTGACATCGGAATACACCCCCTGCGCATCGCAGTGCCAGATGTCGACGGTGGCCCCGACCAGCGGTCGGCATCCGGTCGAATCGATCCGGCCCACACGGATCTGAAGTCTCAGAGGCAAGCCGGGCCGGACCGAGCCATCGACCGGATCGGATCGAATGTCCGATCGGTTCAGATGTTCGTCGACAAAGTACGGGCCCTCGGTCTGCTCGGGTGTGGCGACGCACATCAGCGCTGCGCCGTCGTGACCGGGCTTGGTGCTCTGGCCATCGGACGGCCCAGCCCTCAATGCCGTCACCGCGGTTCCAAGCAAGGTGAACAACGCCCGCCGTCTGTGGGGCGAGCATCGACGATCTGAATCTGCGAGGTTCCGCGACAGTTTCGATTTCACCTGCCTTCCTCCCGCCGTTCGACGGCGATCGCGCTACATAGCACAAGCGGCCGTGAATAGCACAACGCCACCCCGAAAGGTGCGTAAGTGCTTGATTCTTGGTGCGCCCAGCAGAATTCGAACCCACGAGCCCTTGATTCGTAGCCAAGGCCGCGATTTTCTGAAAACATCAAAAAAACAATCCAATGATCGCCAGAGTAACGGGGCAGTGATGACCACGGAGACTGTCGGCATGAAGCCGTCCGCCCGCTACGGGCGCATGGCCGTGGTCCTTCACTGGATCGCGGCGCTGCTGATCATTGCCTTGCTGGCGACCGGCTGGTACATGGTCGGCACGGCGAAAAACACCCCCGAACGCGCCTTCTTCTTCAACCTGCACAAGTCGCTCGGCATCACTACGGCGTTCGTAATCGTGACGCTGATCGTCTGGCGCATCATGCATGCGGCGCCGGCGCTGCCCACGACCATGCCGAGGTGGGAAAGAACGGCGGCCGTCCTCAGCCACCGCCTGTTCTACGTCTTGATGGTGCTGGTGACGCTTGCCGGCTATCTCACGTCCTCCTTCAGCAAATACGGCCCGAAGCTCTTCGGCATCCCGCTCCCGCAATGGGGATGGGAGGATGCGGCGCTGCGGGGAAACTTTGCGGCGGTACATCGGCTGGCCGCTCTTGTGTTCGCAGTGCTGATTGTGATTCACGTTGCCGCGGCGCTGAAGCACCTGCTGGTGGACAAGGACAGCGTGTTCCAGCGCATGTTGCCCGGGTGATGCGAGTGAGCAACCGCCGACACCGAAACCGCGAGGTCTGTCCGTTATATTCGCATGTCGGCGTCGACGCCAGCGAGCTGCGCCATTACTCATCTGAAGAGGATCAGGTTCATGGATGAAGAGAGAGCGGCAGATGCCGGGTCGGTCGGCGCATTCCTGGAGGAAAAGACGTTCCGGGCCCGAACGGTGCTGGTTTTCGGGCAGATCACGGATACGCTGGCCGGAGCTACGGTCGGGCGACTCATCGCGCTCTCGTCGGCATCGGACGCCCCGATCAATCTTCTCGTTTCGTCGCCCGGTGGGCACGTCGAATCCGGCGACGTGATCCACGACATCGTGCGCTTTATCCGCGCACCGGTGAATATGATCGGCACGGGCTGGGTCGGAAGCGCCGCGACGCACCTCTATCTAGCCGTCCCGCAGGAGCGCAGGTTTTGCCTGCCGAACACCCGATTCCTGATCCATCAACCCAGCGGCGGCGCCGGCGGCCAGGCCTCGGATATCGAAATCCAGGCGCGCGAGCTGGTGCGTGCGCGCCAGCGCATCGCGGGCGTGATTGCGCGGGAAACGGGGCGCTCGTTAGCGTCGGTGCTCGCGGATATCGACCGCGATCGATGGATGTCGGCCGAGGAGGCGATCGAGTACGGGCTAGTTTCGAAAATCATCACCCGGCAGAGCGAGTTGCCGGGGTCGATGACCTGATGATCGGGGCGGCCGTCTCGGTACGGTCAGAACGGTACGGACTGAGGCGCATCGCCCAGCGGTTGCCCTCCCGGCCCGTTTTCATAGGTCATCCATGGAACCGTCGCCTGCTGGTTTACGCCAGCCTGGGCGTAGTCGCACACTCCACTCGGAAACGCCTGCTGGAGCTGGCTCCACTGCGCATCGGTGAAAAGATTCGGGAAGTAGTCGGTGCGGTTCATCGCCTTGAGCTGACATTTCGCGGTGTCGTCGGTGAGTGGCTCGCCCGCGCCCAGACGCGGCGACCCGCTCTGAGGAATGACGCAGGGACCCGCGACACCCGTGCCCGGTACGGTGCACCGATCCACCGCATCGGGCGGCTTGTCATAAACAACCTTCTCGGCGAGTGTCCGGGCGCTCGTGTCCGCCTCGATCGCCGACAGCCACCGATCCATTAGATCGAACGCCTGTGCTTCAAGAGCCGGATCGATCACAAATCCGGAGGCGGTAAACGAATCCCAGATGATCTGGTTGTCGTGGTTGCCGTTGGCGCGGTCGAGGCGCGCACGCATCGACCAGCTATGATAAGTGTCGTGGAGCTCGACGTTGCTGGTGCCGCGAATGTCGATGATGGGGACGTGCAGGTTATTAACCTGGTTGAGATACCCCGATCGATACACCACAGTCAATGCGGCGGGATCCGCCGGGGTACGGTCGGGTTGGGCGTTGTAGTCGATGTCGTGCCCACCCACTTTGGCGTTGAGATCAACGAACTGCGCCGGCGTAATCAGCCCATTATCAACGCCTTCAGCCCGTACTGGATCCCGACGGTGTCAAGCGGGCGATTCGCGAATCCGTGCCCAATAGTCTTTTCGATCGGACCCCACGCCCCCGGCGGCCGGCGGCCAAGCTGAGCAACGCTGTAGTCCCATAACGTCCCACGGACCCCATTTGGATTCGTTTGCGGATCGTAGACTTCGCTTGCCGGTACCTGACCCGTCTCGTCCGCGGGCGTGAACAACCCCTTGAAACCCGCGACCCATGCCACGCAACTGGACGGCGCATCGCCGTCTTCCACGAAGCTTTGATCGACCGGGCTCCAGAGTACCCCCGGAGCCCAACGCGCTGGATCCGTCCAGTAGTTGACCAGGGAGATGCAATCCTCCGTGTTCTCCATCAAGGTCCAGGCATCTGGAAAACTGGCCTCGACGACCAGCCCGTCATAGATGCCCGGATAAGCATTAGCGGTCCAATGCTGCACGACCGCTGCGCCGGATCCGCCGATGGAAAACGTGTAGCGGACTGGACCATACGCTTCTATAAAGTGCTCTTTGGCCATCATCAGCGACTCAGCCTGCACGACCATGTTGCAGTTGTTGCCGGTGGCCTCCAAGTCGGTGGACATCGTCGCAAAGCCACGTCCCAGTACCTTGCCGTACAGCACGCCAGGCGCCGCTCCTTCCTGGTACGAGATACCGCATCCGGCACCTCCGACAAGAAACAGTTTTCGGTTCCAGCCGGCTTGTGGATTTCCAAAGTCCCAGGGCTTGGACGGGTCATACAGGACCGCGATCTGGTACTGCCCCCGGTCCACCGAACCGGTCTCCACTCGAACGATGAACGTAACTGTTTGCCCCTGATCGGTCGTGGTCTGCGCAATCAACGCAGCGGGTGGAGGACTGGCCGGGTTGTAAGGCACAAAATACGTATCCTGGCCGCCAGGCCCACCGATGAGTCCCGGCGTCGCCTGCGGGTCAACGCCCGCCGGAACATAAAAGTACTGGTAACTCGGCGCCCGAGTACAGAGCGCATCGGTCGCTCCAGGATTGCACGACCAGGGCTGAACCTGCGGGCCGCTGAACACCGGCCCGCCGCTGGGATGGCTGGCAATGGTGATGCGCGCGGCGCCGCCGCCAGGGAGCTGCGCGGTGACGACGTTCTCGCCCAGCGCGAGCCCCTCGATCAGGCCGAGATAGCGGCCGTCGGCGCGCACCGCAAAGGCGGAAGTCACGTCACGCTTGCCGACCGCCACGCGCATCGCCGCGGGGTCGGCTCCTGCGGGAATGGTTACCTCCACCAGTGCTTCTCCGCCGGAGATCAGGTCGGCGCGGTTGGAGAGAACGTAAATTTGCACATTGTCCGCTGCGCACGCGACGCCGGCGGCAAGGGTAAGCGACAGAAGGACGAACGGGTTCGTTTTCATGGTGGCCCCCGCGAGTGATTTCGTCTAACGGTCGTCAATAGCGCAATTCACCAGGAAACGGTGGAAACGCCGAGCAGGCGATCGGCCGGCTGGCGCGATCCGACGGTGGCGTTCACTCGCTATCGCTATCGCGCAGTGCCACGCAACTGAAGCTTCGCGCGTCGCTTGGCAGGCCCCCTACATACCTTGGAGTCTTCGGATACTCGCAGAGTGGTCTGGTTAAAAGGACACCGCCGGCGCTATTCAGCTTCGCGGCCACAAGCGAGTCGTCGGGTGCAATACCGTGCTCGACCCAATTGACCACGCCGCTCAGCAAGTCGGCGGTGGAGGCACCAACACCGCCCCCGCAATGCCCCATTCCCGGAAACATGTAAAGACGCGCGTTCGCCAGGTCTGGACCGACTCGCTTCTTCAGCGCCGCATATAGCCGCGTGCTCACATAGGGTTGCACGAGCATATCGTCCCAACCGTGATAGACGATCAGCTTCTTGCCTTGTTTCAGGTAATTACCAATACCTTCGATACTTCCGCTCATTCCGTAGACGCCATCAAGGACTTGCATCACGGTCGTGAAGTCACGATCGACGTTGAACGTCGTCGGATCGTAGGTCGTCGTACGAAATGCCATTGCCAGAAAGCCCGAGGAAAGCGCGCCGGTAAATGGCGCCGCTTGCGACGGATCGCCCAGACCGTAGGGTGCGCCGATAACACGTCCTGTTGCATCCTTCAGATCGCTCCGTATCGCATTGACGGCCTGGATCTCTGCCGCGGTAAGACAGCTGTCGTTGGAGCTGCCGGCACACAGTAAGACCTCGGGATTGAAATGACATGCTTCGGGATTAGAAACGATGCCGTCCGCAATGCCATCGAGCGCGTCGCAAGCCGCCAGCTCGGCGCGGTAGACCAACGCACCCTTTGCCGCGCTCAAAGGCACCTGTTGCTGCGCACGCGCCCAAGCCGCCGTCATACCTGACATGTCGCTGCCGCCGGTGTTTTCGTTCGAATGGCCGTAGACGCCGTCGCCAGCAACCACGCCATCATAGTTGTCCCCGAGCACCGCCATCACAACTGAGGCGTTCTTGCCTCCGTTGGAACAGCCGTCAAAATATCTGTATTTGGGCGGCTGTCGGTAATAAGCGAGAACTGCCGCATTGCCCACCAGGTCCGCCTCCTGCAGTGCTCCGCTCGCATAGTCGAGCGTCAGCGTTTTGTCGGTGGAAAAGCTGGCGCCGGGATAGCTGATTGCTCGATGACCGCCGTTCGATCCGACCACAACGAAGTGGTTCGATAGCGGGTTCCCGGACGACATCGCGGCAGAGTTGAGGTTGGGGATCCGACCATCAAAACCGCCGCCGCCGAAATGCAAGTAACGACCGCTCCAATCATCCGGAAGACGCACCTCGACGTCGGTCTGGGGTGCGACCGTTGCGAGAAGATCGCAGTAACCCGGCAGACCGTTGGCCGCTGCCACATACTCGGCCGACGTAATCGTCGTGTCGGGAATCTGGAGCGCGGTGAGGTTTGAGCAATCGCCTTGGCCTGCGCTCGCACCGGACGCGAAGAGTACTGACGCGACGAATGGGACACACGACGACAAAGGAAACTTTTCCGCTACGCCGTATCCGACGCGGTCGGACTGCTTGATCTTCATGGCTCCTCCTTGTAGTTTTCGCGAGATGCTGCCCGAGCCAACCTTGATCAAGAAGGAAAGGCATCGCTTATCTCGTTGCCGACGATATCAGCCTTGCCCCAACAATACAATACAAAATTACTTACTCATTCTAACATTCCGTATCGCTTCAGCATCCGATGCGGGCATCGGCGGACCCCTAATAACCGCTTAAGCGTGAGCTAAATTGAAAGTCAACCGACCTCTTGTTCACAATTATCCGATACAGCTATGTTTGCATCATGTATCATGTAGCTTCAACTCAGTACACGTGACTCATGCCATCCATATCCGACTGGTTTCGAAGAACCTGGGAAGCGTCGCCCCCAAAGTCGAAGTCGCTGGTCATCACCCTATTCGGGGACGCAATCGAGCCGCGCGGCGGGGCGATCCGATTGAGCGACCTTATCAGCGTCTTGAACTGGTTCGGCGTCAATGAACGCCTGGTTCGCACGTGCGTATTTCGTCTAATGGGGGAGGGCTGGTTCGTCTCCCGGCGCCAAGGCCGTCATAGTGTTTATTCGCTCACAAAGCAGGGAGCGGTGCGGTTCCAGCGCGCGTACAAGCGCGTGTATTCCGAGCAGCAACGGGAGTGGGACGGGTCGTGGACCCTGCTATATGCGCCTCCTAACCAGCAGGATCCCGCACGCGAACGAAATCGTCTGGAGCGCGAGTTGGAGTGGGAGGGATTTGGCAAGCTCGCGCCAAATGTATTTGGCCATCCTTCGCCTGAACTGGGGTCATTGCGCGAACTCCTCGACGGGCTGGATATGTCCAATCGCGTCTTCATTCTGTCTGCACGACCACTCGACGTATTGGCGACATTGCCGCTGCGGAAACTCGTCGATCAATCCTGGAATCTCGATAGCCTCGCAAACGGCTATCGCGCCTTCACGCAACGATTCGGAATGTTCGCTGATATGCAAAGCCTCCCTCGACTCGCACCTTCCGAGTCTTTCGTGGTGAGAACCCTACTTATTCATTGGTTTCGTCGCGTGACGCTGCACGACCCGCAGATTCCAGGTGCCTTACTGTCGGACGATTGGCCAGGTCACGCAGCGCGCCAACTTTGTCATCAAATCTATCAAGCGATCTATCGAGATGCCGAGGACTTCCTTTCTCAAACAGTGATGTCATCCGGCGGTGCATTGGCGGAGTTGTCGCCGTGGTTCTATCACCGATTCGGAGGCCTCACATGAAACGTCTCGCGCTTCAGTCTCGTGCCATTGACTTCAACGAACCTTCGTATCAGGCCCGCTTGACTACGAGCGTGAGAATGTCATAGCTCGCCACCAATTCATCTCGCTGATTGGTAACTTCGACATCCCACACAACGACGCCCTGCCCCACCCCCTTTTCATCCTTTTTGTTTCGGTCAATCTTGCGCTTGGCTGTCAGGCGTGCTCGAATGGTGTCACCTATGGCTACCGGTTTCACGAAACGCAGGGTGTCCAGACCATAATTTGCCAGCACGGGCCCCGGGCCTGGCGAGACGAAAAGTCCAGCTGCGGCGGAAAGAACAAAATACCCGTGAGCGATACGTTGACCAAACGCCGATTCCCGAGCCGCGATATCGTCGAAGTGCATGTAGAAATAATCGCCCGACACACCGCCAAAATTCACGATATCAGCCTCGGTAACGGTTCTGCGGTGCGTCAGCAGCGAATCACCGATCTGCAGGTCCTCAAAGTAGCGACGGAAGGGATGTATATCCGACTCTCTCACGGCAGCGCCGCGCACGTGCTCGCGAGTCACGGCTGCCAGCATCGTTGGTGATCCTTGAACCGCCGCGCGCTGCAGGTAATGGTTCACGGCGCGTTTTCCAGCAAGCTCCTCGCCGCCGCCAGCCCGTCCGGGGCCGCCGTGCTTGAGCTGGGGAAGCGGCGATCCGTGTCCAGTCGAATCGACCGCGGCTTCCCGATCCAGGACGAGTATGCGACCGTGCAAGACGGCAACCGCAGGAACAACGGTGGCCGCCAGCGCCGGGTCCCCGGTAACTAGCGTCGCGACGAGACTGCCGCGTCCACGTGCCGCCAGTGCCAGCGCCTCCTCGACCGTGTCGTAGCCAATCAGGGTACTGACAGGACCGAAGGCCTCGACGTCATGCACCGCGTCGGCCTTGAAGCCGTCGCGACAAAGCAGCAAGGTCGGTGCGAAGAATGCGCCGCCTTTCAAGTCCTCTCCATGAAGTTGGAAGCCGTCTTCGGCACCGAATACCAGATCGGTGACCTTGCGCAGCAGAGCGACGCGCTCTGCGACGTCCGCCTGCTGCGCCTTTGAGGCTAGCGGCCCCATTTGCACCGACTTGTCCGCTGGGTCGCCGACCACCGTGCTCTTCAGGCGGGCCCGCAACCTTTCTGCAACCGTTTCCACATGGCGGCGCGGAACGATTGCCCGGCGGATCGCCGTGCACTTCTGGCCCGCCTTGGATATCATCTCCCGGGCGACCTCGCGTACGAACAACTCGAACTCCTCATCGTCTGGACCCACATCCGGCGCGAGAATGGCGCAATTCAGCGAGTCTGCTTCGGCGTTAAAGGGGACCGCGTTCGCAATCAGATTTCGATTGACCCGCAACTTGGCCGCCGTGTCGGCTGATCCGGTAAAAGTGACGACGTCCTGGCATAGCAGCCGATCCAGGAGATCTCCGGTACTACCGATCACCAGTTGCAGGCTGCCCGCGGGCAAAATGCCGGAATCGTCGATTTGCCTTACCAGCGCTTCGGTCAGAAAGCTAGTGGCTGTTGCCGGCTTCGCGATACAAGGCATGCCTGCCAGAAACGCCGGAGCAAACTTTTCCAGCAAGCCCCAGACTGGAAAATTGAACGCGTTGATATGAACGGCAATCCCGCCGCGCGGAACCAGGATATGCGTGCCGGCAAATCCCCCCTTCTTTCCAAGCGGGAAGGCGGGCCCCTCGTGCACGACATTGCCTGATGGAAAGTCGTTGCTGCCGATGCTGGCATACGCCATCAGCGTCCCGATTCCCCCCTCAATATCGACCCAGCTGTCCGAGCGGGTCGCTCCTGTCAAATAAGAGAGGGAGTACAACGCATCCTTTCGTTCCTGAAGGAATTTCGCAAGCGCCCTGAGCATGGTCGCGCGCTGCTGGAAATCGAGTCCCAGAAGTCCGGATACGCCGGTTCTTCGGCCAAAATCGAGCATTTCGTCAAAATCGATCGACTCGCCGTGTGTAAAGAAAATGGGTGCACCCGTTACTGCACTGCTCAGCGTCTGCGCTCGTTCACGGCCGACCCAGCGCCCCGCCGAAAAGCTGCGAAGGGTGGTGGAAGTATCCGTACTCATGATTTCCCTTTCTTTCAGGCGCTTTCGATTTACGTGCGCCGCGTCGTCCGGCAGCCCCAACCCTCGCTAGATTATCGGGCCGAACCGTTACAAGAGCACCACCATAGCGACCTATAGGGTCCGAATACCATCAACGATCCAAGCCACACCGGCTGCTGCCATCCTTGTCTCCTTCAGATTCGAGCGCAAGGGGAGCGGTCTCCACTACAGCCCCCAATCCACCGAAAAACAGATCCGCCACGATGGGTGCCATGGCTGCATGAGTAACCCGCCTACCGGACTTAAACCAGGTAAACATCCAATTGATCATTCCGAACAACAGCATGGTCAACGGCTTGACCAAACCGGCCGCATCAAGGTCCGGCCGCATTCGCGCCACGGCCGCAGCCAACGCACGCACGATGAATCGCTCTCCCTCCAGGACCCGGGTGCGGTCTTCGGAGGCCAGAAACTTCACGTCTTCCGTCAGGACGCGATGTTCATTTTGCGCATCGGCGTACTCCTCGACGAAACGACGAATCATGAGCCGGATCGCCGGCTCCGGATCGAGTCCCAGGGCCTCGACCTCCAGCACGACCGCCTTGAGTCGGGCCAGATGCTCTTCGCAAATGAAAGCAAGTAGTTCGTTCTTGTCCTTGAAATAGTGGTAAAGAGCCGGCTTCGAGACGCCGCAGCGCTCGGCAACCTCGTTCATGGACGTCGAGGCATATCCACGCTGTGCAAAGAGCAACGCCGCCTCTGCAAGGATCTGCTCGCGCTGGATCTCGAAACCTGGCGCACGTCTGCGGGCCATGAACCATCACCCTAGACTAGATCGGACACATTCGCGCTGCGCGTCACGCGCTCGCGCGAAGCGGAGTGTCGCGAACCGGCGTTCAGCGTTCATCAAAAGAGACCACGACCCTCGGCGTGAGAGGGTGCGCCTGGCATGTCAGGATGAAACCGGACTCGAGTTCGCCCTTTTCCAGGGCAAAATTGCGCGTCATGCGCACCTCCCCCTCAAGTAGCTTCGCGCGGCATGTCGCACAAACACCGGCCTTGCAGGAAAACGGGACGTCCAATCCGGCATTGGCGGCTGAGTCAAGGACGCTCCTGTCTCCTTTTCGAAATTCGATCTCCCGGCTCAATCCGTCGCGAATGATGACCAGTCGGGAACCCGTCAATTCGTCGGCAACATCCGGCTCCCCCATATCACCCGCAGGGCGCGCGACGGGCACACCGAACCGTTCGATATGGATCTTGCACTCGTCGATCCCGGAAGCGCGCACGGCCCTTTCGGCCTCATCGTTCACATCATGGGGACCGCAGATGTAGACCTGGTCGATGTCAGCGGGATCGACGACAGAGCCCAGGAACTCGGCAATTTTCTCGCGATTCATTCGTCCTGAATTCAACGGTGCATCCATCTGTTCACGGGAGAACACATGGTGAAGCACCAAACGGGTCATGTAGCGATTCTTCAGGTCCTCGATTTCCTCCTTGAACATCGTGGACTTTTGCGAGCGATTACCGTAGATCAACGTGAAGCGGCTCTCGGGATCGCGCGCCAGTACCGATTTGAGTATCGAAAGGACCGGCGTGATGCCGCTGCCTCCTGCGATACCCAGGTAGTGGCGTCCGGCCGGGGCGGTGCGCTTGACGCAAAAGCGTCCCTGCGGCGGCATGACAGGAATGGACAGGCCCGGTTTGGCCTGCTCGTGCAGCCAGGTGGAGAAAACGCCGCCCGGCACCTTGCGCACGCCGATGAAGATGGAATCGTCGTTCTCCCCACTGCAGATGGAGTACGAGCGCCGAAGATCGCTTCCTTCCACCAGCGCGCGCAGCGTGAGATGTTGCCCCGGCTCGAAGCGATAGGTCTCGCGCAAGCTCGATGGAAGCTCAAACGAGACGATGACGGCATCCTCCGTATCCTGGCGGATGTCCGCAATTCTCAATTCATGAAAGTCTGTGCTCATCGGCCTGCCGCCATCGACAGCTCAAATCGGCTTAAAGTATTCAAACGGCTCGCGACAACGAACGCAGCGACAAAGCGCCTTGCACGCTGTTGAACCGAAGCTCGATAGCATCTCGGTGTCGGCGCTGCCGCATCGGGGGCAAGCGGGACTATGGACCTTCGATTGCGTCCGCACGAAACGCACCGGGCGCTGGCTTGAAACCTGCCGTGCGCCTGGAGGAGCGATGCCGTAATCCTTCAAACGCTGGCGGCCGCGTTCGCTAATCCAGTCCGTGGTCCACGCCGGAGCGCGCTGCAGGCTGACTCGAACCGGACCCAATCCCGCTGCACGGATCGCCTCAACAACGCTGCGTTCGATGACTTCGGTCGCCGGACACCCGGAGTAGGTGGGCGTAAGGACGACCTCCAGCATCTCACCAGCGTCGATCACATTCCGCACGACGCCAAGATCGCAAACCGAGATAGCGGGCACCTCCGGGTCCGGCACCTCAGCGAGCACGTTCCATGCGTGTTCGACGCGCGTTGTGCCGATGATCGCGTCCATGCTCACCATGCTCCTTCCGGGAAGGCTCGCTGAAGATATTGCATCTCGGCCAGGAGGTAACCCATGTGTTCGCTATGCCGGCCGCGTCGACCATACGATCGAAAAGCGACCGCCGGTGGCGCCGAGAGGCGCGCTTCCTTCAGCACTTCATGCAGCTCCGTCCGCCAGGGCCCTTCAACCTCTCCCCAGGCAGGTCCCAATCCGGACGCCCGGGCAGCTGAATCTTCCGGCGTCGCCTCAAAAAGCTCCGGAACGTACGGCCACAGGCTGTTCAGAGCCAAAAACATGCGACGGGCCGATTCTTCCGTACCGTCGCCAAGACGCACACACCAGTCCGCGGCATGTTGTTGATGGTAACGAGACTCTTTTATCGCCTTGCCCGCAATCGCCGCAACCTCGGGGTCGTTGGATTTTTGCAAACCATCCCAAAGAAGACTCAGGAGCGTCGAAACGGCGAGATTGCGCAGGCAAGTGTGCGCGAAGTCGCCCTTGGGCAGCTCCACCATGGTGGGGTTGAAATAATCTCGCTCGTCACGCAGAAAAGCCAGTTGATCTTCATCGTGTCCCGCGTGCTCAAGCTTGGCGACATGCGAATACAGTGCCCGCGTCTGGCCGATGAGATCCAACGCGATGTTGGTCAAGCCGATGTCCTCCTCCAAGACAGGGGCGTGTCCGCTCCACTCGCCAAGCCGCTGAGCATGGATCAAACACAGGTCGGCGATGCTCAGCAAGTAGCGCAGTGAGGAATCCTCGGAGATTTGAATAGAAGGATTCATCTGGGACTCACATGTGGTTTACCGACTCGGGCAATTCGTAAAACGTCGGATGCCGATACACCTTGCTTTCCATGGGATCGAACAGCATGCCTTTTTCCCCTGGATCGGACGCAAAAATCTGGTCGGACCGCACGACCCAGATACTCGTGCCCTCCATACGACGCGTGTACACATCGCGGGCCATCTTCAGGGCCATTTTTCCATCCGGCGCATGCAGACTGCCGCAGTGCTTGTGGTCGAGTCCCGCCTTGCTTCGAACGAAAACTTCCCACAGCGGCCATTCTTTCCTTTCGCTGTTCACGTCCATCTCTCCCAAAGAATTCCTGACCCTCACGAAGCCGGCTGCAGTTCCGCGTGCTTTTCGGCATAGGCCATGGCAGCCTCACGCACCCAGGCGCCGTCCTCCCAGGCGCTCACCCGGGCCGCAAGGCGCTCTCGGTTGCACGGCCCGTCGCCACCGACCACTTGCCAGAATTCCTTCCAATCGATCGGACCATAGTCGTAGTGACCGCGGGTCCCGTTCCACTTCAGATCCGGGTCCGGTAGCCGCACGCCAAGAACCTCGGATTGCGGCACAGCGGCATCGATGAATTTTTGACGCAAATCATCATTGGAAATCCGTTTGATGCCCCAGCGCATGGACTGGGCGGAATTCGGCGAGTCCGCATCCGGCGGGCCAAACATCATCAGGGATGGCCACCACCAGCGATTCGCCGCGTCCTGCACCATCGCGCGCTGTCCTGCCGTGCCCTTAGTCATCATTGTCAGAAGCGCGTCAAATCCTTGCCGTTGGTGAAAGGACTCCTCTCGGCAGATTCGGACCATCGCACGCGCGTAGGGTGCGTAGGAACACCGGCAAATCGGCACCTGGTTCATGATCGCCGCCCCGTCGACAAGCCAGCCGATGACACCCATATCGGCCCAGGTCAGCGTGGGATAGTTGAAAATCGAGCTGTATTTGGCCCGGCCGCTGTGCAGCGCCTCGAGCATCTGATCACGCGAGATCCCCAGCGTTTCGGCAGCAGCATAGAGGTAGAGCCCGTGCCCGCCTTCGTCCTGGATCTTGGCAAGCAGGATCGCCTTGCGTTTGAGCGTTGGAGCTCGGGTGACCCAGTTGCCTTCGGGCAGCATCCCGACGATCTCCGAGTGCGCGTGCTGGCTGATCTGGCGAATCAAAGTCTTGCGGAAATTCTCGGGCATCCAGTCTTTCGCCTCGATGAACTCTCCGGCATCGATGCGCGCGTCGAATTGCAGCTGAAGCTCGTTCTCATCTACCGAGGTTTCCTTAGTGCCGCTCTCCGATTGTTGCGGGACAAGGTCCATTGCCTGGGTATACATCCGCGTCTCCTGGCGATGACAATCTACGGAAATCTTCAACTATTTCGGGCGCCGATCGACAACGCGACGCGCCTTGCCAACCAGTGTTCGCTCGATGGATCCCGGCGCCTCCACGGTGACCTGGCACGAAACGCCAACCAACGTCTTGATGCGGTGCGCCAGCCAGCTTCCGACATTGCCAACCTCCGCCGCTGAAAGCCTGGCGCTGGCCTCCCGCAATTCGCAGCGAACCTGAACTTCGTCGAGGATCCCGTCTCGGCTAACGACAATCTGGTACTGCCCGGATAAGCGCTCGCTCTGCAGGACGATCTCTTCGATCTGGGTCGGAAAGACGTTCACGCCCCGGACGATCAGCATGTCATCGGATCGACCGGTAATCTTCGCAATTCGCCGGAACGAGCGTGCCGTCGGCGGCAGCAGGCGAGTCAAATCACGTGTCCGGTAGCGAATGACCGGCAACGCCTCTTTGGACAGTGTCGTAAAGACCAATTCACCTTCTTCGCCATCGGGCAAGACTTCCCCAGTCTCCGGATCAATGATCTCGGGCAGGAAGTGATCTTCTGCAATCACGGGCCCGTCTTTGGATTCGATGCACTCGCTTGCAACACCTGGACCCATTACTTCCGATAGTCCGTAGATGTCGACCGCGTCGATGCCGGCGGATCGCTCGATGTCCTTTCGCATCGCCTCGGTCCACGGTTCGGCTCCAAAGATTCCGACTTTCAGCGAAGACGCCTTTGGATCAAGGCCCTGCCGGACGAATTCTTCGATCAACACTTGCATGTAGGAGGGGGTGACCATGATGATGTCGGGCTTGAAGTCCTCAATGAGTTGGACTTGGCGCTCCGTCTGTCCACCGGACATCGGGATGACCGTGCAGCCGGCGCGTTCGGCGCCGTAGTGGGCGCCGAGCCCGCCGGTAAAAAGGCCGTAGCCGTAGGCAACGTGTACCGTGTCCCCTCGCCGGCCTCCAGCAGCGCGAATCGCGCGCGCCACGAGATGGGCCCACGTATCAATATCCTTGAGCGTGTAGCCGACAACGGTCGGCTTTCCAGTGGTCCCCGACGACGCGTGGATACGTGCGACGCGCTCGCGCGGCACGGCGAACATTCCGAACGGATAGTTATCGCGCAAGTCCTTCTTGGTCGTGAAGGGAAATCGCGCCAGATCGCTCAATTGCTTCAAGTGCGACGGATGCACCTTTGCTTCGTCAAAGACACATCGATAGTGCGCTACGTTGTCGTACGCATGCTGCAGCGACCATTTCAATCGTTCGAGCTGCAGACCCTCGACTTCGTCGCGACTTGCCCGTTCAATGGGCTCCAAATCTGCCGGTACGGCGTTCCTCACGGGCATCCCGGTCTCCCCATCGTTTTGTCTGGTTCGCGCGACCGAAAGGCGCTGGCGGCTACAAGAATCACAGCGGCTTCTTAGGAAGGACCGTGCGACCCGAAATCCGGGCGGAGCGCCCACGAAAAACGGCGACCGCCAAGCCATCCTGGTTGGTGACTTCGACGTCGTACAGGCCGGTTCGACCTGTCGTTGCCACCTCCGTCGCCGTAGCGGTCAGGCAGTCGCCCTCCCGTGCAGGCTTCGTGAAATCGACCGAAATACAGGACGCGACTGCGAGCTGGTCATAGCTATTGCAGGCGACGGCGAATGCCGTATCTGCGAGGGCAGTCACAACGCCGCCATGGCAAATGTCAAAGGCGTTCAGCATGTCGGATCGAACTGTCATTTTCATGATGGCGGACCCGATCCCTACCCTGAAAACCGAGATGCCCAGACCGCAGGCAGCCTTGTCGTGGGCGAGCAAGAAGTCCGCTACCGCAACGGCCAATCTCTGCGCCTGGCTTGTTTCATCCGTCACGTAGCGGAACTCCTGATCGGCAGTTGGCCGGCGTCGGCGATGACCGAATCCTTGGCGCCAGCTTGTTTGGGGATTTGGACGAAGGTTTCAGCGGGTCATAAATTAATTGACCGACCGGTCGGTAATGCATATCATTATCGACAAATTCGCGTTCTGTGCAAGTCATTTTTGGGCGCAAATCAGTCATCTTCCGTTGGCGGAAACATGGGGATGTTCGGCCAACTCTATCTAATACCGTCTAACGGGGGCCAAATATGTCGTTTTTTTCAATCGACGGCGTGGTTCCGGTCGTAGCCCCAAGCGCCTACGTTCACCCGTCCGCAATCCTGATCGGCGACGTCGTCGTCGGACCAAATTGCTACGTCGGACCGCTGGCCAGCCTGCGAGGCGACTTCAGCCGAATCGAGATGAGAACCGGTTCCAACGTGCAAGACGGTTGCGTACTGCATGGATTTCCCGGCCACGACACCTTGGTGGAAGAGAACGGCCACATAGGGCACGGAGCGATCCTGCACAGTTGCACCGTCAGGCGCGGCGCCCTGGTCGGCATGAATTCCGTCGTCATGGACGATGCCGATATCGGCGAAGAGGCGTTCGTCGCCGCGAATAGCTTTGTCCGTGCGGGAATGAAGATCGCTCCGCGTACGCTGGTCGGCGGAACGCCCGCGAAACTGATGCGCGCGCTCGGTGCGCAGGAACTTGCCTGGAAGCAAGTGGCAACCGAGAGCTACCAGCACCTGACCGAGCGGTGTCTTGCAACGATGAGGGAAGTCTCACCCCTGACCGCACTGGATTCGGGACGACCGTCTCTCAGGGTGCCCCACGTACGCCCTTTGCTGGAAACACCGCGAAGTTAGGTCTCGGCAAATCGCGTCGCTTTGAAGATAGAGGACAGCATGAATTTCGAAAACATCCTGTATGTACTCGCGGACGGTATCGCGAGAATCACGTTCAATCGTCCCGACAAGCTGAACAGCCTCACTGAGGAAATGCACACGGAGCTGCGCAGTGCGCTGGACGCGGTTCATGCTGATCCGTCTGCGCGCGTGCTGGTGCTGACGGGCGCCGGACGGGGCTTTTGCGCCGGCCAGGATTTGGGCGACCGCGCCATGCAGATGCAGTCGGGCAAGATGCCCGACATCGGCAACACGGTCGAGCGTAACTACAAACCGTTGATACTGCGTCTCGCCAACCTGCGCGTGCCGACCATCGCCGCTGTCAATGGCATCGCCGCAGGCGCCGGTGCAAATATCGCGTTGGCCTGCGACCTGGTCGTCGCAGCCAAGTCGGCTGCATTTTTGCAAGCCTTCAGCAAAATCGGCCTGATTCCGGACACCGGCGGTACCTGGCTCTTGCCTCAGCGCATCGGCATGGCACGCGCGATGGGTCTCGCACTTCTGGCAGAAAAGCTGCCCGCCCAGAAGGCCGCCGAGTGGGGCCTGATCTGGGCCGCTGTCGAAGACGACCAGTTCGCAGAGTCAATCGACCGGCTGGCAAAACAGCTATCGACCGCCGCAACCAAGGCCCTGGTACGTACTCGCCAGGCTATGCATGCCGCACCGATCCATACGCTGGAACAGCAACTCTCCATGGAAGGCTCGTTCATGCGCGAACTCGGATGGAGCCCGGACTATGCCGAGGGGGTGGCGGCATTCATGCAAAAGCGCATTCCAGAGTTCAAAGGCGAATGATCTTCCCTGCCCGTTCCTCGTTTGCTGCTGTCGGCACCGGGGACAAGCGCGCGCTTGCGTGCAAGAGCATGGCCGTCCTATTCGAATGATTCTGATTTTTCACGGAGGAGATCACGCATGAACAAAACAATGAGGAGTTTTTTTTCCGGCACCGTTCTCGCTCTTGGTGCTCTGTCTGCCAATGCAGAGCCGATCAAGATCGGCTCTGTGCTCTCAATAACCGGCCCGGCGGCATTCCTGGGTGATCCGGAGCTCAAGACACTTCAAATGTACGTGGAAGACATCAACAAGAAGGGCGGCGTGCTTGGCCGTCCCCTGCAACTGGTCTATTACGACGACGGCAGCGACGCCGCCAAAGCGAATAGCTTCGGCAAACGCCTGATCGAAGACGACAAGGTCGACATTCTGGTCGGAGGTACGACCACCGGTTCCACCATGTCGATGGTACCGCTGGTAGAAAAGGCGAACCTCCCCTTCATCTCGCTCGCCGGTGCCGTGGTCATCATCGAGCCGGTCAAGAAATGGGTGTTCAAGACACCACACACCGACCGCATGGCCGCGGAGAAGGTCTTCGAGGACATGAAAAAACGCGGTTTAACCAACATCGCGCTGTTGTCCGAGACCAGCGGCTTCGGCCAATCCGGTAGGAAGGAAAGCGAGGCCGTGGCGGGCAAGTACGGAATCACGCTGGTCGCCGACGAAACGTATGGCCCCAAAGATACGGACATGAGTCCGCAGCTGAGCAAGATCAAGGGCATTGCCAGCGCGCAGGCCGTGTTCGTATTCGGTCTTGGTCAGGGCCCGGCCATCGTCACCCGCAACTACCGCCAGCTGGGCATTACCTTGCCGCTCTACCAGTCACACGGTGTCGCCTCGGGCGAGTACCTGAAACTTGCCGGCTCGGCCGCTGAGGGTGTGCGCCTGCCGTCCCCGGCCCAACTGATCCCGGAGAAATTGGCCGCCAACGATCCGCAAAAGCCCGTGGTCGCCGCCTACGAGAAATCCTTCAAGGAAGTCTACAAGCAGGACGTTTCGACATTCGGCGGCTACGCCTATGACGGCCTGATGCTTGCGGTCGAGGCGATCAGGAAGGCTGGGGGTACCGACAAGGTCAAGGTACGCGACGCGATCGAAGCAACCCGGGGTTTTGTCGGCACGAGCGGGACTTTCAACATGTCCGCAACCGATCATTTGGGGCTGGACCTGTCTTCGTTCCGCATGCTGGAGGTCAAGGGCGGCGAATGGACCCTGGCGCAATAGCCAGTCTTTTCCCGGACTCGGTCGCTGGCCTCAGGCCGGCGCTTTCCAAGGAGCACGGGAATTCCCAAGCAACCCGGCTGTTCTGCATGGCCAGGTCCGCTTGACCTGAGGGAAGGCATCGTGTTCGCTCAATTGCTGCAGATCTTGTTCTCGGGCGTGACAGTTGGCGCCACGTATGCGCTGGCGGCGCTGGGCTTCACCCTGATCTACAACGCTTCGGGCGTGATCAATTTCGCCCAAGGCGAGTTCATCATGCTTGGCGGCATGTTGGCGTTGATGCTGATCCAGGTCGGGGTGCCGCTGCCGATTGCAATTGGGCTCGCGGTGCTGATCACTGCACTGGTTGGGATGTTGGTGGAGAAGGCGGCCATCGAGCCGGCCGGCGATGCGGAGGTGGGAACGCTGATCATCATCACCATCGGCGCGTCACTCGCGATCCGCGGCCTCGCGCAGGTTTTCTTCGGCAAAGGCGCGCACGCCCTGCCGGCGTTTTCCGGGGAGACACCGATCCCCGTTCTGGGTGCGGCTCTGTTGCCCCAGAGCCTTTGGGTACTCGGCGTAACCGCCGTAATCGTTGCCGCACTCACATGGTTTTTCGGCCAGACACTCACCGGCAAAGCGATGCTGGCCACCGCACACGACAAACTGGCTGCACAGTTGGTCGGTATCAACACGCGCTTTATCCTGATGTTGTCTTTCGGCCTTGCTGCCGCATTGGGAGCCAGCGGCGGCATCCTGGTTGCGCCGATCACGTACACGAGCTACGACGTCGGCATCATGCTCGGCCTCAAAGGCTTCGTCGCCGCGACGCTCGGCGGTTTAGGCAGCGGCGTCGGTGCAGTTGCAGGAGGCTTGCTCCTCGGGATTGTTGAAGCGATGACCGCCGGCTATATCTCTTCTGCGTACAAGGACGCAACTCCATTCGTGTTGATACTGTTCGTACTCTTCCTCCTGCCGCAAGGACTCTTCAGCAAAAAGGCCACCGACCGGGTGTGACGATGAACCGGACGCTGATCGGTTGGATCGTTTTGGCTCTGGTCCTTCTTGCGCTGCCACTGGCGCTTCCGAACGTCTACTACTACGACGTTGCAATCCGCATCGCGATAAATGCCTGTGTCGCGATCGGCTTGAACCTGCTGATCGGTTACACGGGTCAGATCAGCCTCGGGCATGCTGGCTTTTTCGGCATCGGCGCCTACACGTCGGCGATCCTCACCGCTCACTTTGACTGGGTACCGGCGGGAGCATTGCTGGCCGGGGCGACAGCAGCCGGTTTGCTGGCGTTCTTGGTCGCACGGCCGATTCTCAAGCTAAAGGGCCACTATCTGGCGATGGCCACGCTCGGTCTCGGGATGATCTTGACAATCATTTTCGTCAACGAGGCTGCCTGGACCGGCGGTCCCGACGGCATGCCGGTCAGTGCCTTCCAGCTCTTTGGATGGGAGATTGCCGGCGAGCGTTCGTGGTACTGGGTCGTGGCATGTCTACTGCTGGTCGTTACGTGGCTTGCCTTGAACCTGATCAACGCCCCGGCCGGGAGGGCACTGCAGGCGATTCGCGGCTCCGAAGTTGCCGCACGGGTGGTTGGTGTCGACGCCGCCGCGTTCAAGGTTCGAGTCTTTGTTCTGTCCGCAGTACTGGCCAGCGCCATGGGCAGCCTGAGCGCCCATTACGTTGGTTTTGTCACGCCCAGCGTGGCGGGCTTCTTCCACTCCATCGAACTGGTAACCATGGTCATCGTCGGGGGCATGGCCTCGGTGTTCGGTTCCATCCTGGGCGCCGTGATCCTGACCATGCTGCCGCAACTGTTGTCCGCGTTCGAAGGATGGGAGACGGTCGTCTTTGGCGTCATTTTGATGGTGACGATGATTTTCTTGCCCAAGGGACTGGTGCCTACGTTGCGCCTCCGATTCAGCCGCGGAGAGAGCTGATGCTTGTCGTCAACAAGGTCTCCAAGACGTTCGGCGGCGTCAAGGCAGTGCAAGGCATCTCCTTTTCTATCAAGGAGCGAACGATCTACTCCGTGATCGGCCCCAACGGCGCCGGCAAGACCACACTGTTTAACCTGATCAGCGGAATCTGCACACCAAGCGAAGGCGAGATCCTGCTGGACGGCGAGAACATCGCCAACGAGAGTCCGGACAAGCTGGCGCGCCGTGGCATGAGCCGAACGTTCCAGAATCTACAGGTGTGCATGAACATGAGTGCCCTCGAAAATGTGATGATCGGTGCACACCTGAGGTTGAACAGTGGACTGTTCGCCGGCATGCTGCGTATGCCCTCCCTCAGCCGGGCCGAAAGAAAATGTCACCAAGAAAGTTCCGAACTGATGGAATTTGCAGGCGTCGGCAGCTATATCAGGGCGCATGCGAGCCAGATGCCCTATGGTGCACTAAAGCGCCTGGAAATCGCCAGGGCGCTGGCCGCCAAGCCGAAGCTGCTGCTCCTCGATGAGCCCGCGGCCGGGCTGAATCACACTGAAACCGCCGAAATCGATACATTGATCCAGAAGGTCGCAGCATCAGGCGTCACCGTTGTTCTGGTGGAACATGACATGAAGCTGGTGATGAATCTCTCCGACCGCATTCTGGTACTCGACTACGGCAAAAAGCTAGCTGAAGGCACGGCAGCCGAAGTTCGCACCAATCCCAAGGTCATTGCGGCCTACCTCGGGGCATCCGCCTAGAGATAGAGCATGCGCGCACTCGAAATCAGGTTCGGTCGACACGCGAACCCGCGAGTGCCGTGACCATGCTGGAGATCCGAAGTATTTCCAGCCGCTACGGCCGCATCCAAGCGCTGCACGGCGTTGACCTGGATGTAAAGCAAGGGCAACTGGTCGCCCTGGTCGGCGCCAATGGGGCTGGCAAGACGACCTTGCTGCGGACCATTTCCGGGGTTCAGCCGGCCTCGGCCGGATCCATACACTTATTCGGTCGCGACATCACCCGCCTTCCCCCCTACGAGCGTGTCCGGCTTGGTATCTGCCAGGTCCCGGAGGGCCGCCACGTTTTTGGCCCGATGAGCATCGAAGACAATCTGCGGCTTGGAGCTTATGCACGCGCCCGCAACAATCTCGACGCCGACCTCGAACGAATGTACGAGTTGTTTCCGATTCTCAAGGAAAAGCGTGCGCTGCCGGCTGGGACGCTGTCCGGCGGCCAGCAGCAGATGCTCGCCATGGCCCGCGCGCTCATGGGACAGCCAAGACTGCTGTTGCTGGACGAGCCGTCGATGGGACTTGCACCGTTGCTGGTCGAGGAGACCTTCCGTGTGGTCAAGCACTTGAAGTCTGAGGGCATTACGATTTTCCTGGTCGAGCAAAATGCCCACGCTGCGCTTTCCATCGCCGACGTCGGATACGTGATGGAGACGGGACGCACGATTCTTACGGGCACTGGAGAGAATCTGCTGAACAACGAGCAGGTGAAGCAAGCTTACCTCGGCATGTAATGATGGGGCGGTGTCGCACCACAGATCGTTTTGCTTGCAACCCAAGTCGAAGGAGAGACGATGATTAAGGTGAGCGTGATGTATCCAAACACCCCCGGGGCGCGCTTTGACCACAAATACTACAAAGATAAGCACATGCCGATGGTCAAGAGCAAGATGGGCGACGCCTGCACACACTATACGGTCGATAGGGGACTCGCCGGCGGCGCTCCGGGCGCGCCAGCCATCTATGTTGGAATGTGTCACATTTTCTGTAATTCCATAGAGGCGTTCCAGGCCGGTTTCGGTCCCCACGCGAAGGAGATCATGGCGGACATCCCCAACTACACGGATCTCACGCCGATCATTCAAATCAGCGAAGTGGTTGTTGCGTGACGGCCTTTCCAGGGCCGGTCGAACGCTCCATTCCGTCGAATGCATCGCGCGCGCGACGGATCTGTAGGCGATGCCTTTCGGCCCAGGTCGTCAGGGCAAGCAGCGGTTTTACGAGGGTGCGACCAAGCGGAGTGAGCGTGTAATCGACACGCGGTGGAGCTGTCGGCAATACGTTCCGCGTCAGAAGGCCGTCTCGTTGTAGGTTGCGCAAGGTAAGAGCCAGCATGCGCTGAGAAATACCTTCGATGTCTCGTTGTAGTGCGCTAAACCGCATCGGTCCGTCATGCAGATATCCGATGACGCAGATTCCCCACTTGCCGCCCACGCGACTCACAATTTCGCGCGTTGCAACCCTGGGCCCACCGGGCATATCCCGTTTCCTTGGCCGCATGCACGTGCCCTCTCGCAAACACATTCATTTGAATAGAACACCATGAGCACGCATGGTTGAACACTTTTCGTCGTCGACAACACAATACGCGCACATGCACCCGACTATAAGGAGCATATACGCGTATTGTCAAGCTACCAGACCGCAGGCCTGAAGACTCGCTGAGCTTGGCTCGATCTGGAGGTGGTCGCAGGTGGGCGCGACGCGGTTCTCGCGGCGTTTGCAGTGGCAAACATGCCTGCGCCTCGGGGACGTCCGCCCTCTACCTAGCCGGAACCAGTGCTGTCGGGCTGTCGCTTGCAACACGTGGATTGGAGGGCAAATCCCAGCCGCCACCCAGCGCGCGGAATGCGCTCACGGCTGCACGCGCCGCATCCGCCCGGGTGCTGTCCAGATCGTCACGAGCGACGAGGAGTTGACGATCCGCGTCCAGCACGTCGGTGAGCGTTATGGCGCCTGCCTTGTAGGCTCGCTCGGACAGATCGCGCGCGCGCGTCAGCGAGGCAACTTCATCCTGCAGCTCCTGCCGGCGTGCCTCCGTTTGCGAGAGCGCCATGAAAGCGTTCTCCACGTCTTCGGTGGCTTTCAGAGCCGCCTGGCGGTACAGGGCGAGAGCCTCGGCGTTGGCGCCGCGCGCCTGGGCGACCTCGGCGTCGACCTTGCCAAAGTCGAACAGACGCCACCGAAGCGCTCCCGCCCCGACAGGCTGGAACCCCCTCGCGGTAAACAGGTGGTTGGCGGTAACGCTGTCGAACCCGAGCGCGCCGGAAAGCGATATCTTCGGGTAGTAATCGGAGATCGCGGCCCCGATGCGGTTGTTTGTGGCAGCTAGCCGGCGCTCGGCCGCGATGATGTCCGGCCGGCGTCGCAGAACGTCTAGAGGCTGATCGTTATCGTCAATCGGGGGAATTGCGGGAATCGCGCCGGGTCTGGCCAGCTCCTGTGCGTACGTTCCCGGTTGTGCGCCCATGAGTACATCAAGCCGATTCAGTTGCGCCTCCAGCGCCGTTCGCAACGGGGGGACAGTGGAGCTGGCCTGCTTGAGAAGCGCCTCGGCCTGGGCCACTTCCCGGTCTTCTGCAGCGCCCAGACGACGGCGAACCTGCACCAGCTGCAGCAGACGCGTGTCGGTATCAATCTGATCCTGCGCTACCGCCAGCCTGGCCTGAAATCCCCTGGTCTGCAGGTATGCATCTGCAGCATCGGCAGCAACTGTAATGCGCGTTCCGACCTGTTCAGCCTGGGCAGCCTCGGCCTCTTCGCGCGCTGCAGCGGCACCGCGGCGTAGCCCTCCCGCAAGGTCGATCTCCCAGCTCGCCGCGCCTCCGACGTTGTATTCCCGCTGATCGCGGCTGTATCCGGGAAAGGTCTTTGCGAGCGTTCCGAGTGGACTCAGGAGGCTTTGATGCTGCGCCATTCCCGTGGCGTCGAAATCGACGGTCGGCAGAAGCTGCGCGCCCGCGGCTGCCGCTCCAGCCCGGGCCTGCTGAACACGGGCAAATGCTGCCGCAAGATCGAGGTTCTGCGCCAGAGCACGCTGGACGACCGCGACGAGCATGGGGTCGTTGAATCCCGTCCACCAAGTGTCGAGGCGGGGCGCAGCGGCCGCTGATGGCTGAGTGCTGGCCGTAACGCGGTTGTGAAACGGGGCGAAACGGGTAGTGGGCGGCACGTAGTCCGGACCCACGGCGCAGCCTGATACGCCGACGCTGAAGGCCACGGCTGCCGCCGTAGCGCCTAGCACGCTTCGCAGCCTGTTGTATTGCGAGGCCTCGAGAGCGGGGTACAACCGGAGCGTGGAGGCGGTGGTGTCCGTCATGTGCGCTCCTTGCGGCCGAATTTGCGAATGAGAATGTAGAAAGCCGGCGTGAAGACAAGCCCGAAGCCGGTCACACCCAGCATGCCGAACAGCACTGCCGTTCCCAGCGACTGTCGCATTTCAGCGCCGGCGCCGGTTGCAACCGCCAGCGGGGCAACCCCCAGGATGAAAGCAAACGACGTCATCAGGATTGGGCGAAGGCGTGTGCGCGCGGCATGCACTGCGGCTTCAATCGGGGAAGAGTCGTCGTCCTCCTTCTGGCGCGCGAATTCGACAATGAGGATTGCATTCTTGGCGGCCAGGCCTACAAGAACAACGAAGCCGATCTGCGCCAATATATCGATCGGCATACCCCGACCGAGTAGGCCGGTGACCGAGGCCAGGATGCACATCGGCACGATCAGAACGATCGACAGGGGCAGCTTCCAGCTCTCGTATTGCGCGACCAGAACGAGGAATACAAAGAAAGCAGCTGCCCCGAAGACGAGAAGCGTCGGGGTGCCGGGTTGCTGCTGCTGGTAGGCAAGCTCGGTCCACTCAAAGCCGATGCCCTGCGGAAGAACCTGGTGGGCAAGTTCCTCCATCCGGTGCAGCGCTGTACCGGTGGCAATGCCGGGCGCCGCCACCCCCTGCACCTCGGCCGCGGGATAAAGGTTGTAACGCGGCACGCGATATGGGATTGTGCGGTTCTGCATCTGCGCGACCGTGCCGATCGGCACCATCTGACCGAACTGGTTGCGCGCCTTCAGACGGGTGATGTCTTGCGGGGTACGCCTGAACTGCCCGTCAGCCTGGACGATGACCTCGTAGGTTCTCCCGAGATAGTTGAAGTCATTCACATACTGTGAGCCCAGATAGACCTGCAGTGTGGAAAACACGTCGGTCGGTGTGAGGCCCACCTTTTCGGCTTTCACACGATCGATGTCCGCGAAAACCGACGGCGAGCCCGCATTGAAGAGTGTGAACACGCCGGCGAAGCTCGGATCTTTGTTGGCGGCGGCAACCAGGGTCTTCGCAGCATGCTCGAGCGCCTGCGAACCAAGTCCCGCCCGATCCTCCAGCATCATCTTGAAGCCGCCCGCGTTGCCGATGCCCTGCACCGGCGGAGGTGGGATCGTCAGAACATAGGCATCCTTGATCACCGACAGGCGGCTGCGCAGGTCGGCCAATACCGAGTTCGCCGTCACGCCGGGAATGTGATGGCTATAGAGCGATGGCAAACCGGAGAAGATCGTTCCGGAGTTCGAGGCCACAGTAGACGTGGTGGCATCGAGGCCTACGAATGGGGCGACGTGTTCGACGCCGCGCGTCGTCAGGATGATGTCGATCCCCCTTCTGATCACTTTCTCGGTTCGGTCCAACGAGGCGCCGGGCGGAAGTTGTACGACGTTGATCAGGTAGCCCTGATCCTGCTCTGGGATGAAGCCGGTGGGCGTGCGCCAGAACTCTACGCCAGCAACACCGATCAGTGCCACATAGACCACAAGAACGACAGTCAGTCCCCTCGCGAGACGGCGGGTGAAATTTCCATACCCGAGTGACAACCCGTCAAAGCCGCGATTGAAACGATCGAAACCTGCGTGAAGCAGGCGCTGCGCGAGTCCCGCACGCGAGGGATCACGGGGTTGGTACGCCTCGAAGAGCACGGCGCACAGGGCAGGACTGAGGGTCAGTGAGACGAAGCAGGAAATAACGGTCGAGGCTGCGATCGTGACGGCGAACTGCCGGAAGAACGACCCGGAGATGCCACTCAGGAACGCCGCTGGGACGAAGACGGCGCACAGCGTCAGCGCGATCGAGAGCAGCGCTCCCCCTACTTCGTCCATCGTCCGGTGGGCGGCCTCCGACGGCGACATGCCGGAACGCATGTTGCGCTCCACGTTTTCGACGACAACGATCGCGTCGTCGACCACAATGCCGACCGCCAGTACCAAGCCAAAGAGAGACAGATTGTTGAGCGATATCCCGAACGCGTAGAGAACGATGAACGATCCGAGCAAAGAGACGGGGATGGCGACGACCGGAATGATCGTGGTGCGCCAGTTTTGAAGGAACAGAAACACAACACCGACCACGAGAAGGGTCGCGACAAGGATCGTGCGGACCACCTCGTGGACCGATTTGCCGATGAAGATCGTGGGGTCGTAGATGATCTTGTAGTCGACCCCTTGGGGGAAGTCCTGCTTCAGGCCCTGCATGGCGGACAGGACTTTATGTTCGACCGCAAACGAGTTCGCACCGGGTTCTGCGTAGATCAGCAAGGGCGAGGAGTCGCTACGATCCATGAACGCCGTCGAACCGTAATCGGCTGCACCAACCTCGACGTGACCGATGTCACGTATGCGCGTTACGCGTCCCTGTTCGTCGGATTTCACGACGATGTCGGCAAATTGCTCGGGCGTAGACAGCCGGCCAAGTGCCTCGACGTTGACCTGATACGCCTCGCTCCCTGCCGTTGGCGGCTGGTTCAGAATGCCGGCTGAGACTTGCAGGTTCTGGGCGCGCAATGCCGTGAGCACCGCGCTGGCATCGAGATTGTTTGCGGCAACCTTGTCCGGATCGAGCCAGATACGCATCGCGTATTCGCGGCCACCCAAGAACTGCACGTCGCCGACACCCTCCAGTCGGGCAAGCGCATCCTTCACGTGCAAGCTTGCGTAGTTCGATAGGTACAGCATGTCGTGTGATTTGTCCGGCGAGTAAAGGTGAACGGCCAGAAGTATGCTGGGCGTCAATTTCCTCACCTGCACGCCCAGTCGCTGGACGTCCTCGGGCAGCCGCGGCAACGCGTCCTGCACGCGGTTCTGCGTCAACATCTGCGCGACGTTCAGGTCAGTGCCGATCCGGAAGGTGACGGTTATCGCGAGCTTTCCGTCACCGGTCGACTGACTGCTCACGTAGGCCATGTTCTCGACGCCATTGATCTGCTGCTCGAGCGGTGTCGCCACGGTACGCGCGATGGTTTCAGCCGATGCGCCGGGATAGGACGTCGTGATCTGTACTGTCGGCGGGACAATTTCCGGATACTGCGCGATCGGAAGTACGAAAAGTGCACCAAGTCCTATCAGTGCCAAGAAGCTGCTTACAACAGTCGCAAAGCGCGGACGGTCAATAAAGAAGTGTGAGAGGCGCATGGTCCGGGCTCGGTGTCTTAGTCCTGGCCGGCGGCGTACCGGATCGTGCCGTCCTGCGTCGCTACCTTCGCTCCCGGCGCTGCGTAGGGCAGCCCATCTACGATCACCCGGTCGTTTGGGGTGAGGCCGGACCGGATGACGCGCAAACCACCGCGGATCTCACCGATCTCGACTTGTTTTGGCGCAACGGTGCCGTCCGGAGAGACGGTCATGGCGACGTGTTGGGATTGGTCAGGCAGCACCGCCGCGTCCGGTACAAGGAGAGTCGGCGCGGGGTGGGCAACGGCCAGCCTGACGCGGGCAAACTCGCCTGGCGTCAGCACAAGCTCGGGGTTCCTAACCGTGGCTCGCGCATGTATGGTCCCGCTCGACCGGTCGAGCACGTTGTTTATGAAGTCGAGGACACCTTGCCGCGTAAATTCCTTTTCGCTAGCAAGCGCAAGATCGACTCTATCAACGGGCGCTCCCTTGAACTGCGCCCGATATCGGGAGAAGGCCTGGAAATCGGCCTCGCTCATATCGAAATCCAGATGGATAGGATCGAGCGAGACAAGTGTGGCTAGCAACGTGGTCGGGCTGGTGGCCGCACGACTGCCGGCGATCAAGTTGCCCACCGAAACAAGATGCGCGCCGATACGTCCGGTGAATGGCGCCGTGATACCGCAATGGTCGAGATCGAATTGGGCGTCGCGGATCTGGGCGCCGGCGTCGTCCACTGAAGCCTGGGTGGCCTGCAGATCGGACGTGCGCTGTTCGACGTTCTGGACCGTTCCTGCGTCGTTGCGCTCCAGTTCCTGGGCCCGGTGCAGTTCACGGTCAGCGAGCACGAGCCGCGCAGTTGCCGTTTCAAGCTGAGCTTTGGCCTGAGCGAGCCTGATCTCGTAGGGACGCGAGTCAATCGTGAAAAGGAGATCTCCCTTATGCACGATGTCCCCATCCTTGAAATATATTCCGGTCAGTGTGCCGCCCACCTGGGCGCGCAGTTCGACCTGGTCGACCGCGGAAAACTGCCCAAGGAAGCCCAGCCGCGTATCAAGCTCGTGCATGAGCGGCTTGCTCACCGTGACTTGCGGAAGAGCGGATTGGGTGGCGGCAGAAGCGGCGCTTGCGCCACGCGAATGCAGAGCCCATCCAATCCCGATGGCGACGATCGGTATTGCAGCGCCTATCCAAAATTTGACCTGCGATCGTCTTCCCATACGCTGCGCGCTACCCTGCGGTACTCGAACAGTCTTTGGCTTCGTTTGCATGTCCACTCGGTTTACCCTTTAAAAATCTGTTGCCCGTGCCAAAAAGATCGAGCACCGAGATGCCCGTTTCAAAAAAATCGCCCTACCCGATCAAGCGACCGAAGCCGATCGCCATGAATTCCTTCAACGGCGCCGAGTCGCCCGCTACGCGCGCCCGCAGGAGCGCACCTTCAAACGCACTTAACAGAACACCCGCGAGCTGCTCGGCTTTCACTTTCGAATCCACCTCGCCCGCCCTTTGGG